>Ga0076266_106_pt1 | contig 87190 bp, 84 predicted proteins | sample RifGroF2_FD_67751 | JGI IMG/M metagenome (GOLD analysis project Ga0076266, IMG submission 67751) | Parcubacteria (Uhrbacteria) bacterium GW2011_GWF2_41_16 | reverse complement strand
TCTCTGTCCAGATCCAGAATAAGGATGAATGGACAAAAAGACAAAACCCATTCGTCCAGGTGAAATCTGTCCCTGGAGACAGGGAAGTCCCAGTCAGTCGATTTGTGGAAGCTGTCCTTCCTGGTAAGGCGATCGAGTTTCTCGGTCGTGAGACCATGAAGGGAGTTTCTTCGTATAAAAATATGACGCCTTCCAGCTTGTTTTTTCAAGCGGTACATGAGGCATTCGCGAAGCATTATCCTCTGGCTCTTCGGCCTGAGGTTCTCATGTATCTGATCTGTCATGAGGTGGCAACGGCCGTGAAACTTCATCCGGAAGATTATCGGTCGCTCTTCACCACGACCGAAGGCAAGGAGACAATCGAAATTCGGCACGACAGTCTCCGCCGTGGAGATCCGATGAGTCCATGGTCCGAGGCTTTGGCTTTGTTTGATCCGGCTCTGCGCGAGCGAGTTCCGGCCGGGATCATGAAGCAGATGCTTCCAGTATTTTCGACAGCGACGCCGGAGACTACGGCGGCTTCGATGATCGTGTTTATGGACGCGGCGAGTCCATTTTACGATTACCGCGTCGACACCTTGTGTGGCTTGCCCGAGATTCGCCTGCTCGGTACTGCGAAGGATTATCAGAAGATCCTTGCGGCCGCGCGGGAGCTTGCCAAGCTGTTTGGTAAGCATCTCGGGCTGTATTTTCAACACCTCCTGCCCGTGCTCGAGACATTGGCTGAGCAGGCCGCTGGAGCTCCAATCGACGACCTCTTTTGGAAGTCGATTTACAAATTCAACTCCCGGTCGGGAGGAAGCAGATTCAACGGTTGGATCACGGCTTTTCTGAATTACATTCAGACGCCGGAGTTCGATAACGGATTTGATTCTTCCAAAGGCGGGCTCGTTCAGAAGGACGAACGTCTTTTCGATTGGAATCCGGAAGAAAGGATTTCTATGCCAGGTCTCTCAATAGGATCCGTCCCCTCTCACGTTTCGGCTGTGCCGTTCGTGTGGAACTATTTCGAGACCGAGATTCCGATGACGTTCATCGGTGGTGTGCTCGGTATCGATGTTGAGGACGGATATCTGACCCCGGTACTTTCATTCGGGGTTCTGGAGCAGTAACAACAGACGGAAGCAATACACGCTTCCGTTTTTTTTTTTTTGTTTCCTTCCTCTTGTGTAGTTTGAAAAAATTCGGTACGCTCTTGCCGGAACATTCCGGGATCGTCTAATGGCAGGACAGCGGCCTTTGAAGCCGTGAATCGTGGTTCGAATCCACGTCCCGGAGCCATGCACCGTATGGTGCATGGCGGAGCCATCAAAAGATGAGTGCTCCAACAAACCTCCACTTTTGTGGTGGTTTTTGTTTTTTATAAATTGTGTTGAACTCTGCACCGTATGGTGCATGGCGGAGCCATCAAAAGATGTGTTCTGCTTCATTATAAAAAAGTAGACTGAATAAAATCACCCTCTTTTCTAGATGTTTTTTGGTATACTAAAATTATATGTTTTATGTTTACGTTTTATGGTGTGCAGATAAAAAGTTTTATATAGGATATACAGAAGATTTAAAGAAACGTATTGTTCTCCATAAAAAAGGACTTGTGATTTCAACACATCCACGTTTGCCAGTTCGTCTTATTTTTTATGAGGTATATTTGAATAAATACGATGCATTACGACGAGAAATTTATTTGAAAACCAGCAAAGGAAAGACGACTTTAAAGAGTATGTTGCGTGAATTTTTATCGAATTTATTATAGGACTTTCGTCATAAAACATTTTAAAACAATATGATAAAAGCAATCTTTTTTGATGTGGACGGCGTTCTTATCCCGAATAAATTTCTTTTTACAGATGAACTCAAAAAAGATTATGGCATTGATGTTCAGGTCATGCTTCCATTTTTTCTTGGAATCTTTCATGAATGCGTGATTGGAAAAGCAGATGTCAAGGAAGAACTTGCTCATGTCATACAGGATTGGGGTTGGAAGGGAACTGTTGATGATCTCATGGACTATTGGTTTTCAAAAGGATCAAAAATCGATGAAAAAATGATTGAGATTGTTCATATACTTTCGAAGAATGGGATACGATGTTTTGTTGCAACGGACCAGGAAAAATATCGTGGAGACCATTTTGAAAAAACACTTGGCCATGGTCAGGTGTTTGAACAAGTCTTTTTTTCTGCACAGGCTGGAGCAGTAAAGAGAGAACAGATGTATTGGGATTATGTGTTTTCTATCTTGAATAAGGATGCCTCTTATCCTATTCTGCCTCATGAAACAATGTTTATTGATGATGATGAAGGAAAAGTTGCTGCGGTGGCGAGATATGGCATTCCATCTTATCTTTTTAAAGATATTGAGCAGTTCAAAATTAAATTAAAAGAAGAACAATATTTCGATGAAAAAGTAAAGAGGAGTATCATATAATCGATGAAAAGATTATATGAAAAAAAAGAAGACATATTTTAGATTTTGTGCAATCAGCATTTGTTTTTTGTTTTTGATTTGTGGAGCAGGCTGTAAAAAACAAAAACCACAGGAAGAAGTTTTATTTTCTGAATCTCCTGTAGAGAAATCAAACGTTCAAGAAAAAATAGATCCGCTTAAATTAGTATACGAATTAAAAAATTTCGGTCCAAGTGGTTCCAACGGAGTATCGCATATGACCCTTTGGATCGAAGGAAAACAGGACTGTGGTGGGCGTGAAGCTTATGTGGGACTCATGCAAATGGAAAGTGGTGGACAAAATCCATCACCTGTTTTTTCCAAGATAACGATTTTTTCTGATAATGGCGAAATGGCGGTGAGTCGATTTGAGGATGAGGATAAACTTGTATTTGATGATATGCCTTCAGAATACAATCAGATAAATATTCCTTTGACATTGAATTCCGTGTTCGAGTATGCCGGAAAGAATTTTCAAGATTCTGATGTTTGGAATGCGACAACGCCGATTCTCCTCAAAAAAGTGGATAGTGGAATGTCGATAACGGATTATTCCATTATTCGTGAAAAAGAACAGACAACAGGTATTTTACCTTGTCAAAATTTCAAGATCGTCGCCAAAGGAACGAATATGGATGGAACCATGCATACTTGTGTGGCAAAAGAAATGAATGACATAAAATTACCTTTTGTTGTTTCGTTTGCTTTTGGAGATTCTGATCAACAAGGTCCTCGTTGGCAACTCACCGATTTTTCCAAAGAGACATCTGGAATTGTTTTTGTTCCGCAATGTATGGAATCGGTTGTGTGTACATATCTGAAAGAACCGGATGAATCAGAAAGAAATGCTTGTGCAATTCAAGGAGGAGAAATTCAGCAACAAAGAACAGAACAGGGATGTGTGATGGAATATAAATGCTTAACGCAAGAAGGAATGATTCGTGAATCAGTCGCACATATGCAGCGTCCAGGATGTTCTGTTGATCAAGCTGTTGAAGATAAGTTGTTGAGTTGTCGAAAAAACAATCAACCGAATTTTGATGTGACAAATTATGATCAGAATGGCTGTGCAACAGATGTCTCTTGTCGGCCGTAGGTTCTCCGGGAAAAATAAATGAGAAGATTTTAAAAATAAAAACCTCGCATCTGTTACTGATACGAGGTCTCTGTTTATCGATTGTGACGACGAATCGCATGTAGAATCGGATCGAGATTTCTGCCTTTCTGGCAGTTTTCGAGAACATCTACATTGTGAAAGTCATCCATGGTTCCGCCGGTGTTCCCCAATAAATATGCGGTTGGAAAATGATTCCTGAGATAGGGAACCAGTTTTGGTCCGGTGAGTCGTACAGCTTCAGTTTCCCAGGAATCCGACAGGTCTTTATCAATTAGAATAATGTCTGGTTGATGGGAAATGATACGTTCACACAATGCTTGGGCACGAGCTTCTATGTCAACGCCATATTGAGTTTTCCATTTTTGTTCCTGATAATGGATAGGCACAAAAGTAACGTTTGGCCATCCGATCATTTGGAACATAGTATTCAAAATTTCATCAAGCCGATCGTCTATAATCACGACTTGAATTTTCTTGAATGAATTTAGATGCTCTCTCATCTTTGGAAGACAAGAGTCATCATAACCTTGTCGAAGCGGTTGTTCTCCCATGCCGATGAGCTCCATATTGAGAACGGCGAGAATAACTTTAGACTTCAATTGCTCATTTTTTTCTTCCAAGATCATGGAAGGGAAGAGAGAAAGAAAACGACGCAAGATTTCAACCTTGGCATTCTTTTTATTTTTTCCTCTCCCTTTTTTTTCTAACTGACCAAAACGTTGTTTGATCAATTCATCCGGTTTATCATCAGATGGTTTGGGTAGATAAAATCGATAATAAGCCTCCTCAACATCGGGAAGTGGTACCACAGCCTTGAGACAGATAGCACAAAAGGCATTGAATACCTTTTGTCTTCCTTCGATGAGTTCGGATCCAGTCCAATAATCCGTAATCCCTTCATGTGAAAAGATCGGGTTATCGAGAATAGTTGCAAGGTCTACGGCCATCTTTTTTATTCCATACGAATCAAATTTTTTACCATAACTCTCAACAATCTGACTGTACATTTATAACTCCTTTTTTAGGTGAAAGATCATGTAACTTTTGAGAGAATGGCATAAAAAACCATTTTTGTCAATTGACACATATTATTTTTTTCGTTATTGTTCACAAACTATTATTGTTCCTTTTTGCAAACAAGGAGGATAACAATGTCATATGACGAAAAAGAAGTTCATTTTCATTGTCTTGGACGAGGACACTCAGCGAGTGAATATCCGTTGAAGAGTCCGGTTGAGGCAGAAGCAAGACTTCATCACTCTCCGGGATCCGGAATATTTTCCTGTAATGTGAATTGCATTCATAATACAGGCGGTCATGGTGATCGATGTAAAGCGTCACATCCGGACAAGGATAAATTCGGAAAACGAATCTGGTGTCCGTACAGTTTCGATTTTCCATATGTGCTTGAATCTAACCAAGATTGGCAGGCACCGGAAGAACTTAAGGTGGCGGTCGAAGAAATGATTGCCTCCATGTCAAAGTGATACACAACCCGTCTCCGCGCTCGGAGAATTGAACGGGTTGTTTTTTATTTAATCCGATTTACAACGAATCTATTGACATTTTTATTTTTTTTTGATATATTTCTTTGTCCATTTGTCCATTTTTTTTGAATACAGGAGGTTTCAAATGAAGGTTTTTGGACAAAAGATTTCAATCGTCACTTTTTTGGATGTTTGTTTCGTGGCGGTGGGAAAGGCACTCCCTAAAGAAATTCGTGACTTGAAAGAGAAGGTGGAGAACTACCCTTCTTCTGAATTGTTGAATATTCTGAAGAAAAATGGTTGGATTGAGGAAAAATATTCGATCTGGTTTGAAACAAAAATTTCTCCAATTCACACCTTTAGCGTTGTTATCTATCCAGGTATGGGATGGTCAGCCTATATCAATCTGGAAGTGGATTGGTCGAAGAATTGGACAACGGAAAAAAAGGTTGGCTATCTTCTCGGGGCAAACATTCCGTATTTCGATACTGACGAGGAGAATATCAAGGAGACTCTGGAACAAGGTCGCGGTAGGCCTATTTGTGTTCTTCGCTGTTCGGATGGATTTACCGAGGCACTTTACTGGCGTCCTGATCTTCTGAACATTCCATTTTTGACTGATGAAACAAGGTGGACTTTTTTAAATCTTCGGTCATGTGTGGGACGGCTCGCACGGACGGTTCTTTGCAAAGGAAGATCTGGATTTCTTGGGGTTGATCTTTTGACGGATTTGCAGATTCCAATCCCGATTGAAGAATAATAAAAACAACCCGTCTCCATACTTGGAGAACTGAACGGGTTGTTTTTTTGCTATTGACAATAGAATGAAAAAAATGTTTAATCTTTCGTTCTTTAAAATTTTATTGAAAATCGCGTTTTGTTTCTCTGGGCTTATGAAGGAATCAAGGCACGATTTTCAATGAATGGTAGTTTTCAACCGCAGATTTGCGATTGGGGACGAAATCAAAAACAAAAGAAGGAGAGTTAACCATGTCAAAAACAAGCGTGACGAATGAGAACATTTCGACTGAAGAGATATCGTCGCCGGTTTTAACCTTTCCGACTTGGCGCAAAATCAAGCTAGGCATCCATAAGATGCCCGAGGACTATATAAAGGCATTGGAGAGGAAGGGTTTTAGATTCAACAGATGGGCTCGCTTTTTTCTTCTTACAAAGACCAGTTGCGCTCAGCAGGAGATTGAGATAGAACTCGTGAAGGTCTCTGGTCGCATGCTTGGACTCACAAAATCAGCAACCCAGAGGGAGTTCTATGAGCGGGCGAATACTTTTGGCTTGATTCCTTGTGTCAAAGAGGTTGGTCCGGCTCTGTGTGAGCAGTATGCCGATCAGCCGTCGGAAACGAAGATTGTTATCGCGACGGAACCATTCGTAGATGATGTCGGTCTCCTCTTTCTGTTTTGTGTTGTACATGACACCGGTGGTCGGTCACTCAGTATATATCATGGTCGTTCAGTGGACATATTGTCTCCAGACGACATGTTCGTGTTCTGCCACAGGAGGGTGAGTTGAGTTCTTTGTTCCATGTTTCATTTTTTTGAAAATACGTCTTGTCCCGCACAGAATGAAGATTCTGTGCGGGACATTTTGTTTGTTGTCACCTGGCCGTGAGATTGTTAGAGAATGACAAGGTCGTTTGATTTTAAAGAAGATGAAACATTGGTATAATAGAGATGTTGAAAACAAAAAATCATGTTCCCATTTTTTTCAAAAAAAAATATTCAAAAAAAGGATAAGCAATCGTTTATTCTTGTTTTGGATGCGGGAACAACAGGGATCAAAGCATTTGTATTTGATTCATCTTTACACATGCTTGCAAAGACGTACGAGCGATCGCAAAAGACGCATCCAAAAAAAGGATGGGTTGAACAAGATCCTTTTCAAATGATTGAAACGTGTAAAAAAGTTCTTCGTGAGGTCGTTAAAAAAGCCAAAGTCAAACCAAGTGCCTGTTTGGGTTTGGGAATCACCAATCAAAGGGAAACAACCATTGTCTGGAATAAAAAGACCGGAGTTCCTGTGTATCCGGCGATTGTGTGGGAAGATACTCGCACAAAACGTGAGTGCATAGAGATTCAAAAGCGTGTAGGAGATGCTGTGATTCAAAGAACAGGTCTTCCGGTAGACAGTTATTTTTCCGCTTCAAAAATTCGATGGATTCTCGATAGGGCTGCACATGCAGGAATCACACGAGAGACATTGATTTGCGGAACAGTTGATACATGGCTTTTATGGAATTTATGCGAAGGACACCCGCATCTTACGGATGAAACAAATGCCGCACGTACCCTTCTTTTTCATATTCGAACACGAAAATGGGATTCCTTTCTTTTGAATTTGTTTGGTATTCCAAAAGAGATACTCCCAAAAGTTTTTCCTTCACGCCATACATTTGGTGTGTTAAAAAAATCCGTTCTCGGTTTTCCTATTCCTGTAAAAGCCGTTTGCGGAGATCAACAGGCAAGTATGTATGCCGCCATGTATTTTTCAGACATCTCTCATCCAGTCACAAAAGTAACATATGGAACAGGAGTTTTTGTCACACAACTTCTTGGTTCGCAATACATGACACATCCATCGTTTTTTACAACACTTGTTCCGGGATTTCATGGTTCTCTCTATGCGTTTGAAGCAAAAATTGAAGGTTCAGCAAAACAAGTTGATGCATTGCTTATACATCCAAAACGATTGCGACAGTATTTTGTTGAACTTGCAGGAAAGGTAAATCATTTGGTCGGTCTTCTACCTATTCAACCACAGACACTTGTTCTTGATGGTGGAATTGTTCGTGATGGACTTATGGCTATTGTTCAAGCAGAAATTTCAAGTATGCCAACAACATTGCTTCCAACATACGATGGAACAGCGCTTGGAATAGCCCTTCTTGTATTAGATAAAAAAAGTCGAATGTAATTTTTTGAAATAATGGTCGTTTTTATCATGTAACCTTTTTATCCCGTTTATTTATTTTATGAGATTTATGCATAAAAAATTTATTGCCTCGAGCATGTTTTTTGGAATCGTGCTTTTGACCGGAGCTGGATGTGCAAATACAGAGATTCCTTCTCCAAAAACAAATACACTTTCGACCATCCCTTCTCAACCAAAAACAGAACCAGTGGTTTGTTCACAAACCGGAGTTGTTTCTGCAGCGTCTTCTCAAGATCTTTTAATGCACGACATTCTTTTGGATGGACAAAAAATTTCAACAGTTCAAACAGAAGGACCAATGGATGTAGATACGGCGATGATGTTTCCAGGAATCGGAGTTCTTGCATTTCAATATAATGGCATTGGTGGATTCATTCCATTTCGTTCCTATCCATTTTTTTATGCCGTTGATTTGTGTACAAAAACTGGACACAAGATTACAGCTCCACAAGGAACCCTTGGAATGGTTCATACGGTTTCTCCAGACGGTTCTATGGTTGCGTATGCAGACAATAGTGGTCATGTTGGTATTCTCGCTACAGGATTAAAATCAATTGCATATGAATCACCTTCTCAATGGTCTTTGGTAAATGATAGCAACGAACCTCTTCTTGGAGATATGAAGTTTTCTCCAGATGGAACAAAGATTGCGTTCGCAACCGCTGCTGGACCAGAAAAAGAACATGGATCGATTTATGTTCTTGATCTCAAAACAGGAACATTTACCAAGATTGCCTCCAACCCTTCCGTTCTTATGCATGTGAAAGGATGGAGAGAAGATGGGAATGGAGTGGACTACGAATAAAAATGCAAAAGATTTAACAGAAAAATATCGCCTTTACAGGCGATATTTTTATATGATGCGAATGATGCGATAAGTAGTTTCGTTTTTTTCTGTGCCAAGAATCGTGATTTCTTCACCTTGTTTTCGACCAAGGATTGCGGAACCAAGCGGGGAGACATGAGAGATACGGCCGCGAAGTGGATCGGTTTCTTGCGGTCCGACAATTTCGTAGGTTTTTTGCTGTCCATCTTTTTCAAGAATAACTGTTGAACCAAGCTGAACTTGCCCTTTTTTATTTTTATCCTGCTGAATAACAACCGCATGTTTGATGCGTTCTTTGAGAGAAAAAATACGACTGTGTAAACGGCGCATGCGAGATTTTGCTTCTTGATATTCAGCGTTTTCTGAAAAGTCTCCGAATTCACCTGTCCGTCGGACATCTTGAACCGCTTGAGGAAGCTGAATATCTTCAAGGTCATGAAGCACTTTCTTTAATCGTTCAAGACCGTCAGCTGTGAGAAAGGCTGTATTTTCATCGTATGCTTTTTGTTTGAGTTGTTCGGATTTTCTGATAGGAAGTCGCATAGAAATCGTTTCTATCGTACTGGGATCAATAAGGAAACGCAATCTTTGGTTGACACTTATGGCTTTTTTTGATGATCTATCATTGTTCTGTCAATAAAGGCGGAGCAGATTTGTTCCTTATTATTTGGAGAAAAAAATGGAAATCCAATGTTCGGATTTGCCGACGATGACAGATGGAAAATTGCGTGCGATACAGAATCTTCTTGAAGAATGGTTAATCGCGGCAAATATTTCTCAGGAAATCATCGATGGCTGTCAGATGCATGTAGTGACGCAAGAGAAAGGAACGTCAACAACGAGACCTGTCGCTGTTCGTTCACAGATGCCGACCGGAATTGGTCTTGTGGTGAAGATACGACTTCCCGGGAAAGGAAATGATTCTTGTTTTGCAGGGAATTTCCTTTTTCCGCATGGGACGAATTTGAACGAGATTGAGGCTTTGCTACGTGGAAAAGAAGAGCAAATGTCCGTGACCTTCCGAGGCGGAAAGAAAGGTATGAAAACAGCTTTTTTGTCTCTAGAAGCCGGGAAGATGACCATAGAAGAAAAGGCACGCATTTTTTGTGAACGTTTGAAACAAAAACTGCATGGCGGAGCAGATTTTTCCACAAAAGATCTGACGGAAGAAGATGCTGCTGTTATCGAGTACGGTTCTCGAGATATTTTGATCGCGTGTTTAATAAATTTTGTAAGACTTGGTGTCATTGAACACAGAAATGGTAAGGGAATGTACCGATTAAGTCAGGCTGTTTTGAATTCGGATACACCAATACCAATAACCTTGGAAGATTTTTATCTTGCCTTGAACGATCAACAACAGGCTGCTCTTCCACTTTTGCGTAGTCCTGAATGTCAGGAAGCGGTGACGGGGAGGTCTGAGTTTCGTTTTCCCGGAACATTTCCGTTGGAGGAAGAAGACCGACGAAGTTTTGTTGAACTTGCCTACCAGGTCGGACTTTTCAGTAAGCGCGGAAAAAATGGAAATGGAGTCGAAGGAGAGGTCTGGTGTCTCAATGTTTCGGTCTATGATGAGGTGATTGCCCTTCATAAGCACATGACCACTGTCGAACCTTCGGCTGATATTCCTCCTTCTGTTCTTTCTGGTTTATCTGTTCCAATGAAAGAAGTTTCGGAACGTAAACCAACAGAACAGGAATTGCTCCACACACTTCGGCAACAAAAAGCCGATTTGCATACTCAATGGGAACAAACACGTCAAGAATATTTCCGTTTGGAAGATCTTTTTCAGGATAAAAAAACACATCTGGATTCTATCCGAGAGCAGATTGCAAGACTTCAACAAGAAGAAACTCGTCAAGCATTGGAGTTGTTGCAAATCGAGGAACAGCGACAGACTGCCAAGAGTTTCGTAGACGCATGCAGTGACAAACAGATTGAATGCGAGCGAAATATCGAAGCGATTATTCGTCCGCATCAGGATGTAATTCGAGATTTGATTCTTGAAGCAGCCACAACGCTTGGTGTGGATCCAAGGTTGTTGCTTGGAAAAATCAACGAGTCGATTTGAATCTTTTCCGGTTGTGTTGTAAAAATACGATCGGATTTTTTTTATTGAGAACAAGATCTGTTTGATCAAAAGAAAAAAAATCGGTACTATTTTTGTGTCGCTTCTAAACGGATCAGTCGTGATTTATCTTGTTGATTTACGTCAAAGACAGAAGGATTGATTTTTTCATCCTTGAATCAGAAAGAGAAGCATTGTATATTGCGCGCGTATTTTTCATTTACTATTCCTATCCATAATATTTGTTCATCTATGATGACCTTAAAACAGCTTCTCGAAACAACACAACCCGGACAAACTCTTCTTGCGCACAATGATCCATTTGATTATCAGGGTAAAGCCGAGATTACCTTGGAAGGTGGAGACGTTATTTATTGGCTTTTTAATGAAAAAGATTCTTTTATTTCTGTCAATCCGGAAACAGATGAAATGGTCGACTTTCGAGGGGTGGAAGATGAAGTAGAACGTGAGGAAGATGACCCAGGAACCGTTGGATACGAAGGAGATAATTATGAACTTTCTTACGAAGATCGTGGAACACTTACAAAAATAGAGGGTGATATTCCTCTCGAAGAAGGTCATATTTTTGTTTTTAAAGATTATGAAAAGGAGGATGGTGGTCTTGTGCGAATTTTGGAAAATGAAATGACCGGGGAAGAACAAATTTATGCCGGGTCTATATTAGTAGAAGAAGAAGTGACCTTGGTCGAAGATTAAATTTTTTCTTAGGAGGAGAAACATGAAACGTGCGCTCATAGGGATAACAATCGGAGCGTTGGTCGCTGTTGCATTAGCACTGGCCACGGTTGTTGTATTGCGTCGTTTAAATCCTTCGAATGAATTGCGTCGGATGTTTTTTGCCATGTCTCGTGTGACCGCATTTGAAACATCCCTTGCCTTCAGTTGGACAAAGGAAGATGCTCCAAAGAATCGAGTTACAACAACGATGTATACGAAAGGCAATGGGGAAATGAAACAGGGAAAAATGGGAGATTACGACATGATGTTTCGTGCAGTAGAGGTACATGAAACAGGTTCGGATAAAGATATCTCCGGAGAAATTCGAAAACAAGGAGACAGATTTTATCTGACATATACCCCACCTGGTCCGGAAGGATTTCCTGTTTTTTCTTTAAAAGAAACATGGATTTCTTTTTCCCCTGACGAGCGGAAAAAATGGGGGCCTCTTATTCCGGGAGTCGAAATTCCTTTTTTTGTTCCATTCTTGTGGAATGAAGGTTCGCAAGACATAACCCAACAACTTGGTTTGTTGAGTCGTCTTGATCTTTTTCGTGTATTGCATGCAGAGGCAAGAGAATTGATTGGAAAGGTCGAAACACGTGTATTTGATGTTCGTTTAGAGCCAGATATTTTTCGTACTTTTTTACTTGAGATAATTCGGATGCGTGACGGACATGAACCAACAGATGAAGAACGTCTGCTTGTAGAAGACCAAACAATTCTTTTTCAGAGATTATCTATTCGTTTGTGGATTGGTGTTCAAGACCATTTGGTGTATCGTTTGCAGACATCAGGTGATGGAGGAGATATGTTGGCAACGTTTGTTTATAAGGATTATTTTTCTCCTAGACATATTTCCGGATCTTTTCTTCCATTTTCTTCTTTGACAATAAAGCCTGTGCTTCCGCATTCCCAAAATATTTCTTCTGATTTTTCAGACACATCATTTTCTTTGAAAGAAGATATACACCTTCCAGTTGGAGAGGATCGAACAGAAACAACAGAAATTTCGAATATACATGATAAAGATCAGGACGGTTTAACAGATTTGCTTGAGGTATTTTACGGAACCAACGCGGAAAATTCAGATACGGACGGAGATGGGCAAACAGACGGAGAAGAAGTTCTTCAAGGAACAAATCCTCGGGGAAAAGGGTCACTGTTTGGTTTCGGACTTGAATCATTATGAGACATTCAGTCGCTGACGCACGCAAACCATTTCGACGTTGGAAAACATTAGGTTCTCCTTCCGGTGGATCGGATATACGCATACGAATTTTGTATGCGGGAGCTGTTTTTTTTGCTCTGTGCATCATGGCAAAACTCGTGTTTGTTCAGTTGATTGATCATGCGTTTTATGAAGCATTGGCTTCGGGACAACATCAATTGTTTCAAGAACTTATTCCTGAACGCGGAGATATTTTTGTTCATGATACAAAGGATGGCACACTCGTCGCTGTAGCCACAAATGAATTAAAAGCATTTCTTTATGCAGATCCTCGACAAGTGAAAGATTCTCAAATGATCGCGAAGACTCTTGGGCAAATTTTGGAATGGGATGAAGAGAAAACCATGGAACTTGCCGGACGTCTTTCAAATGAGAAAGATCCATATGAACCTATTGCCAGAGAAGTGAATGAGAATCGGTTACAGCAGGTGATTGCGGCAGGTTTGGAAGGAATTGGATATGTGCGTGAACCTGCACGTATCTATCCGGAATCTGGTTTGGGAGGTCATGTATTCGGTTTTGTTGGATTTGATCATGAAGGTTATCGATCCGGCAAATATGGTATTGAAGGCTATTTTGATAAAGATTTAACAGGAATTCCAGGCTTTTTACGGTCTGAACGTGATTTGGCAGGGCGATTGATTGCCATTGGAGAACGTTCGTATGAACCAGCCGTGGATGGTGCGGATATTATCTTGACCTTGGATCGAACCGTTCAATTTACGGTTTGTTCCAAACTTGTGGAAACAGTTCGAAAACATGATGCAGATGGAGGTTCGATTGTTATTCTTGAACCATCCACCGGACGCATTTTAGCTATGTGCGGAGTTCCGGATTTTGATTCAAATCAATATAACAAAGTTCCAGACATCACGGCATATAACAATCCGGCAATTTTTGATTCATACGAACCAGGATCTATTTTTAAGTCCATGACCATGGCTGCGGCTATTGATACAGGATCTGTGAACCCAATGACGTTGTTTGAAGATACAGGTTCCGTTCTTGTCGATGGTTGGCCAAAACCGATTGCGAATGCGGAAAATAAAAAATATGGCGTTGTGACCATGACGGATGTTTTAGATAATTCAATCAATACCGGAGTTATTTTTGCCATGCGTCAAATGGGTATGGATCCATTTGTCTCTGCTGTAAAAGATTTTGGATTTGGAAAAAAAACAGGGGTGGAGATGGAAACAGAAGCGGCAGGAAATATTTCCTCCCTTGATATTGGAGAAGAAATTTATGCAGCAACAGCATCCTTTGGTCAGGGAATTACCGTGACCCCTTTGCAAATGGCTGCCGCTTATGCCGCTATTGCGAATGGAGGGGTGTTACTTGAGCCGCACATTGTGGATGAAATTCGTTATACAGACGGACGTGTAGATAAAAAAGCGGTGAAAGAAGTTCGTCGTGTCATTCAAGAAAAGACTGCACGTCTGGTCGGTGCCATGCTTGTTTCGGTTGTGGAAAACGGTCATGGAAAGCGAGCGGGTGTGCCTGGGTATTATATCGGGGGAAAAACAGGGACCGCTCAGGTGCCAAAAAAAGACGGGGGCGGATATGATTCAGACATCACCATTGGTTCATTTGCAGGTTTTGGACCGATCAATGATCCGCGATTTGTTATGGTAGTACGTATTGATAATCCCAAAGATATTCGTTGGGCTGAATCCACAGCTGCTCCTCTTTTTGGTGAAATTGCGGATTTTTTGTTACGCTATTATGAGATTCCTCCAGAACGTCCTCTTTGAATAGATAAAGAGAAATGTATGAAAAAAATGATTCAACGTCTTTTGTCTCGGAAAGTGCAAGCTCTTATTCACAAACATCAACCGCGCGTGATTGCGGTTACAGGATCGGTTGGAAAGACATCAACAAAAGGAGCTATTGCTGCTGTGCTCGGAAAAAAATTTCATGTGCGGACATCTCCAGAAAATTATAACAATGAGTTTGGGGTTCCACTTGCGATTTTGGGTTTGAAAAGTCCCGGTCGTTCTGTATTTGGTTGGTTAAAGGTTCTTTTTTATACAGAAAAAGATTTTCCGGATATTCTTATTCTTGAATTTGGAGCAGATCGTCCGGGTGATATTCGGTCTCTTTGTGATCTTGTGTTGCCTGAAGTGGGAGTTGTGACAGCGATCTCTCCGGTCCATGTAGAATTTTTTGGAACGATTGAAGCATTAGCAGATGAAAAAGCTGAGCTTGTCCGTCGCATTCCAGGAGGAGGATTGGTTGTCCTGAACGCAGATGATGATCGTGTGATTGTGATGCGTGATCAGACAAAAACGAATGTCCTCACATATGGAACACGTCCAGCTGATATTCGGGGAAGTGAATATACACTCACAACTCGTGAAGATTTTTCCTTTGAACCAGAAGAGATATTTTCTTCAATTGCGTTTTGTGTTCATGTCGATGAAGAAGAACGGAAAATCGTGATGAAAGATATGCTTGGTCGTCAACAAATGAGTGCGATCCTTGCAGCAATTACGGTTGGAAAATATTTTGGTCTGTCATTAGAAGAAATAGAGGAAAACCTCAAAGATTATCAATTACCTCCCGGTCGCCTCAAACCAATTCCTGGAATAAAAGGGTGTCTTATTTTGGATGATTCCTATAATGCGGCTCCAGCGTCTATGGCTGCTGCATTGACAGTTCTTCAAGATTTTCATCCAGTTGAACATGCGCGTCGAATTGCGGTTTTGAGTGATATGGCTGAGCTTGGAAATTATTCACAGGATGAACATCGTAGATTGGGATTTCAGGTTGCAGCGGCAAATGTTGATCTGTTGATTTGTGTGGGAGAAAAAGCAAGGGATATTTGTCGCGGGGCAGCGGAGGCAGGAATAGAAGCGGAAAAATTGTTTGAATTTTCAAACATTGAAGAAGCTGGTCGTTGGCTTGACCGAAATGTTCACAAAGGCGATATTGTTTTGGTTAAAGGATCACAAGGGATGCGCATGGAAAAAATCGTGAAGGAAATCATGGCCGAACCATTACGTGCGTCCGAGCTGTTGGTTCGTCAATACGGAAAATGGTTGGAAACATAGATTATTATTTCTTTTCTCGACAATTGATTTTATGCGTGTTATCCTCGTGCACGCTTAAGGCCCTATCGTCTAATGGTTAGGACGCAAGGTTCTCATCCTTGTAATCCGGGTTCGATCCCCGGTGGGGTCACCAACAAAAATACCCAGTATATGTTTTGGGTATTTTTGTTATCATCGAATTTTTTGGACGAAAATTTTATTTTCCGCCGCAACACTTACACACACCCCCAAACATTTTTTGAAGTCCGATCAATATGAGGAAAAGAGGCCAGAGAATATTTGTTGTGGCAGCACTTATGACATTCATGGTTTGGAGAAGGAAAACAAGACCAATAAGAAAAATGAAAAATGGAACCATTCGATGATGTGGACATTTGCATCCCCCGCTTTTGCAACATTCTTGCATATGAATTTATAAGTGTTTTTTAGATTTAGTAAAAGATTTCTTTTATTTTCTCATAAAAGAAATTTTTGTGAAAGGAATTTTTTTGCCCATTCATCCCTTTTCCTTTAAACTAACTATACATATAAATGAAACTTATGCTTCAAACATCAGAAACGGTCGCGATTCGTTTAAAGAAACAAACATTATTTACTCTGGTGGGGGTTGGTTTTCTTTTTCTCATTTTTTTCATGAAAAATCCTTCGTATGTGATTTCGGACAGTTGGTTTATTGTGGAGATTCTTTTTCTCACATTTTTAACACGTACAGTCAGTATACGATATGGATTCGGTGTTTTTTCTCAAGGGGTGGTGTTAAGTGGATTGGCTGCAATTGTGCTTTGGCGTCTGTTGGGCACAGCAGGACTTCAGGATACAAGGTTTGGAGAGATGATTGCAGTCACTGCAGAAGAAATTTTGAAATTTGTTCCTGTTGCCCTTGCTCTCTTTTTTGTTTCCAGAAAAAAAGATTTTCGTTTTAATGCATCAGATGTGGTTTTTCTTTCGGTGATGGCTGGGGCAGGATTTGGATTTTTTGAAAAATCTTTTTGGGAAGGGGTTTCCTTTCCGTTTATTTATGGACCACACTTAAGTTCGTTGTATTTTTTCCCAGATGCATTGGGAATCTATGTAAGTGGAGAACCATTCGGATATATCGGACATGCGGCTGCAACCGGACTTATTGGGATGGGAGTTGCAATTGGTTGCATCCTCAAGGCACGTCGAAATCTTTTTTGGTGGGTCGTTCCGCTCTGTACATTTGTCTGGGTCACAGCGGAGCATATTCTTTCAAATCTTTACTATGTTGACGGAACAGAGACGTTGTTGAAATTAGGCGGTGGGATGCTTACACCTTGGATTTTTCTTATATTTTTTATTGGAATTCTTGGATGGGAAGTCTCTGTGTTAAAACAATTCTTGATAAAACATCCGGAAGAAAAAGCATCGCTTTATCGAGAGAAAAAAACGTTTATTCATGCATTGAAAATGAAACGATTTGATTCTCAGAGCGGATGTGCTTTTGTACGCAAACTTCGAGCAGTAAATTCATTAGCACAATCAGAACAATAATATTTTTTTATGATACACATTCCTGATTTATTGAATTTTCTTCATAATATCGGTTCCGCAGCAGAAGAGTCCGGAACGCAAGGATGGCTTCCGAGTGCCATTGGAGGTGCTTTTGGCGGATTGGGAAATATAATGAATTCTGCCGTTCATACCAAAATTCAGGAAAATGCACAAAAAGCCGGAACGAGCGGAGATCAAAATCTTGAAGATCGCGCAAACAAACTTTGGTGAGGCAATTTTCTAATTTTTTTGATATACGAGACCGATCATATTTATTTGTTTATTCCTATGTTTGATTTGAAATGGAAGAGAATACTCGCATGTGCTCTTTTCCTTCTTTTAGGTTTTTCTATAAGTTTTTCAGCGATGGCTGCCCGTGGAGGCGGTCGTGGATCCGGCGGCGGTTCAGGGTCCGGAGGAAGTTCAGGTTCTGGATCAGGTCTCGGGTCTTTGGGTTTGGGAAATGGGTTTACACTGCCTGAAGTCGGGTCATCCACGGAAGAAACAAGGGATGGAACTATTGCATCACGGCTTGATTATGAAACCTTGCAAACAAAACTGCTTGCACGCATCGATACTGTGATCACCAAACTGGAAAATGCAATCGCTGCTATTGATGATTCTTTGCTCGTACAAGGAACAAAGGATGTTTTGACCGCGGGTCTTGAGGATACAATCTCTTTGCTTGAGATATATCGAAGTCAAGCGGAAACTGCGACCACATTTGAGGCATTGCAACAGATTAATGAGGAAGCCGTTACATATCTTGCGTCTCAAAAGGACGTGATCAGGACGAGTGTTCAGGCAGGTATGGAAGAGATTGCAGCAAACACGATCGATCGGATGCAGGACGTGTCTGAGAAAACAACGGAATCATTGTGCAAATTATGGGTTTCTTGTCCAGAAAATCGCGAGGAGATCGAACGGCTTCTTTCGGATGTTTCTGTTGTAAGCGAGACGTTGAATACTGTCGAAGAGGAATCGTTGAGTGCGCTTGAAAGCCAACTGCTTGTTGATCTCAAAGCAAAGGATATGGAAGCGATTCAGGCGGATGTTGAGACGTATGCTGCGCTTGCAAAGCGGATCGTGGGCGATATCCAGGTCGTGTACAACACCTGCATGACGGACAATACGGAAGGAGAAACAGAAGATCAAGCGGAAAATAATCGTCTAACTTCCGCTGCATTCGGATCCTCTGTTCCGCGACCGGAAGAGAATCCTGTACCTGAACAATGTCAGGTGCTTTAAAACAAGAGGTTTTTCTTAAATGAATGGTCTATGTTTTTTTCAAAAAAGTTTTTTGTTCTTTTTTCGATTATGGTCGGTTTTCAGGCTGTCAGTGTTCTTCCAGTGCTTGCTGGAACGGCAGGAGTCGGAGACATCATCAAGTGTTCAGATTTTTCCTCGGTTTATTATCTTGCGGAAGATGGAAATCGCTATGCATTTCCAAATGAGAACATTTATCGAAGCTGGTACACAGATTTCAGCGAAGTAAAAACTGTTTCTTGTTCCGATCTCGCATCTTTGCGTCTGGTTGGTCTTGTACCATATCGCGAAGGATTGCGACTTATAAAAATAACGAGCGCGCCAACCGTGTATGCGGTTGAACCGGAAGGATATCTTCGTGCTCTCAAGGATGAGACACAAGCCGCTCTTCTTTACGGAGAGGATTGGAACGCATTGGTGGACGATCTTCCAGATGTTTTTTTTGGAACGTATGAAGTGGGCAAACCATTGTCAGATGGAGAAATTCCAGAAGGATTTCTCGTTTCCGATGCAGAGGAAAATATTTTTCGTATAGGAACGGATGGTAAAGCTCTTGAAATTGATTCCTTGTTTACGTTCGGACAAGGAGAAACACTGCAAGGTGCGGCACAGTCCCTTGATGTTTTGGAAGCGCGATTGGAAAAAACTTTGGAACTTATTCGAGTTGTAGGAATGCCTGATGGAGACACGCAAACTGAGCTTGATGCACTTATTGAAGTGATCCCTTTTGACGAAAAGGAGGGAGAAAATGTGGTACCCACATCTTTTGATGAAATAGAAACAGAAGAGGAAGAGAATGAACCGGCAGAGGAAGACACGCAAAATAAAGATGAGGAAAGCGTCACTTCATCTAATGATGAGGTAGAAGATCTTCTTTCCGATCTGGATGAACTTGTGAAAGAGGCCGAGGATTCCGTGAATGATCTGGAGCAGTTGTCAGAACAAAATCAAACACTGGAGGAGGAAGAAACCTCCGTATAAAAAAACTCCGTTTGTTTGACGGAGTCACGAATCGAGTTTTTTGAGGAGCTTTTCTATTTGCTCCCTTTTGTATTCGATGCGCGTTTTACCATGGGATGCATCCGGTGCTGGAACGGACGCAAGAGCCTTTACGAGTATTTTTTTAGCCTCTTCGATTTTTCCCATGTCAACGAGAATATTTGCTCGTTTGAGTGCCACGGAAAGCGTTTGGGCTCCGTAGGCTTTGGAGGCTGCTAGTTCTCCCCATGCCAGCGACTTTTGTTGAGATTCTTCCAAGCTCAGATCTACTGTTTTTGAGAACTCATGCCAGAGTTCCATAAGTTCGACGTAAAATGTGCATTCATTCGGAAATATGTTTACGAGTTTCCGCCATGTCATGTCCGCAGAGAAAAGATCACCTTGCACGAAATAAAGAGCGGCAAGGAGTTCGCATTCGGACCGCTGGTCCGCGCAGTGATCTGCCGATTCGGCAAGGATGTTGATTCCCTTGTCAAAAAGGAACGTTGCGTCTTTGTCGTGTTTCAATTCTTTTGCCTTCGAACCCATGGTGTAAAGAAACAGGGCTTTTCGGATGGGCGGCAAGGTTGAGAAGCGTGCTTCTGAATCGAGTTTCCGATAGCCTTTCGGATAAAGGGAAAGTGCGGTCCAAATCCAGTCGTCTGCTTCGGCATGACGTAGCATCCATTTGGCGCGGGAGCAGGCTTTTTTCGTTTTTCCTTTTTGATCGAACACAATCATCTTGGCCCATGTACGCGCCGCTCCTTTTTTCGCGCGCCGGAGATACGGTTCGATTTGGTCAGAGGAAGACCCGATACTTGCGAGCCAACGCGCGATTTCCGCGGATTGGGAAGGTGATGCCTGTTCAGGCGACAATAAGGTAGAGCTCAAGGTTTCAAACCAGATGAGTGCATCTTCCGGATCGCCATATCCCATCATGCGAGAAAGTTCTGTTCCGTTCGCATCGATTGCGATGAACATCGGGTAATTTTCGATCTGATACTTAGCCGCGATCAGCTGATTTTCTTCCTTGTCAACGTCGATATAGATCACTCGGAACGGCCGTAGATATGATTCATACTCCGGATTGTGCAGAACCTCGACTTTGAATCGTTCGCACGGACTGCACCAGACAGCTCCGAAATACAGAATTTTGTCCGGAATACCCGCGTACGCGCGAAAACTGCTCAGAAGACAAAAGAAAAGAAAGAACATCACGAAAAGGGGTTTGTTGAAAAAACGCATGTTTTTCCTCCTTCTTTTTGGTAAAACCCAAGTCGCCCGACCATGGAATCAGAAAAAATGGAAAAAAGCAATTTTTTTCTTTATACTGAAGACAGTATTTTGTATTATATGGGCATATTTGGCAGGGAAAAAGGACCGCTTTCCGAACCGTCTGAGCCGCGAGAATCCGAACCAAAGAAATACGAAAATCACACAACTGAGCGGAGCGGCGGGCATTCTCATGAACAACACACGGCAGAACCGGTTCTCGAAAAGGATCGCGCGCATTTTGATGCAGAAGAACAGCATCTGCGAAATTTGATTGACACATTGCAGGACCGGACGGAAAAATTGCAGGATGTCGAATTGGAAAAGAGAGTAGAATCTGTTCCTGTGCGCAGAACATTCGTGCAAACCATAGAGACCGTTAAAAAAAAGATTGCGGAATGGTTTGCCGCGCGCAAGGAAAGAGTGTTGGATAAAAAAATTAAAACCGTTTTAAAATTTTATTCCTTTGCGAAAGACGGAATTCGTCTTGATGCGAAAGAATTAGTCGAGCTTGTTCGTGGACTTTCAGAGACACAGGTGGAGAGACATCCTGATCTTATTGAATCCGCAAGAAAACAGTTTGTTGACTCTCTGGAAAGATTAACAAAATATCGTTTTTATTCCCCGTCAAACGACTATGACTTTCAGAGTATTCAACATGTCACGGACCTTTTTTATTCGCAGCCAGTTATTTTCGAATCTTTTTTTCAGGATGAGCACGTGCAGACGTTACAGGACAAAATTTTTACTTCCGCTCTTTACACGGGTCAGTTGCTCGCTTCTGATATAGGAAAGAGAATAAGGATGCGTCCGGAACGCATGAAGGAACTTGCTGCGCAGGCTTTGTGTGATACAGTCAAAAATTTATCCGTGCGCGATGCGGATCTCGTGTATGATGTGAAAATATTGATCAAGGATTTTCATGTCGATCAGGAAACCGTCGATGCGGTTGCCTTTCAATACGTCTTGGACAATCTTACATCCGATTATCCGTATAAATCCGCGGAAGATGTCCAGGAGTTTTTCGGTCTTTCGGAAGAATCCTTTCAAACGCTGATGCAACATCACAAGGAAACGTTGAAACCTCTCTGTTACAAAGCTGCGGCAAACGCCTTGATACATTCCGGGAATCCGATCCATTCGGTTGGAAAAATTCTCACTGCTTTTAAAATTCCGGAAGTCGACATAAACGGATTCAGAGAATTTTTGTCCGCTTGTCCGGAAAAGGTCGAGGAAACGGTTTTAACGCGGCTTACGCGCGCGGATTTTTCCGAAAAGATGGAATCCTTTTTTACAACGCTTATTCCTGTCCATGAACTCATCCGCGAAGAGAAAGGGCAAGCGGCCGTGCGCAAAGGACTCCATCACCTCATCAGTGAACATCCATCATTTCTTCACACGCTTCGCGCCTACATGGAACGATTTGGATTGAATCCCGAGACTCTTCGATCGGATCCGGAAACATTCCAGAGTGTGAGACACGGAGTCGCCAAGGAACTTGTCGCTGAAACTTTTGTCTGGCCTTCTCGGGAATTTTTTGATTTTTTTGGCATTTCCGAGGAGCAGTTGCGAATCTACATTGAGATTAGTCGAAAGATCACGGATTCGCCTTCCCAAGAGGTTCAAAAGCTACGTGATGCCCTGATTGTCCAATTGCTCGATTCGGAACGTCCGGTCGAGGACTACGAAAAGATCGAATCCATTTTTTTAAAAAACAACATTCCGACCGTGGGGAAATGTTACGGCGTTTTTGAGGTTCTTTATCCACCGAAACGGTTGATCGAGAAAATCGGAACTCACTCAAGTCCCGTGTTGCAACAGGCTGGTTCTCGGAAAAGATACGCGATCTTGTATCAGGATCTGCTGAGAATTCATATAGAGTCAGGAAACCGTTCCTTGAAGGAATATGCCGAAGTTTTGCAGGAAGGATCGGATCTCCTTGTCAAATATGAACGCGACGGGTTGACCGGGTTAGACACAAAGGAACGTGAACGACTGTGTGTATTTGTTGGAAAATTAGAAACATTGCTTGCGAAGTCCGCGTTGGATACGGCGCCGGAAGCGTTTCAGGTCGCACGTCTCGCCGATCTGGAAAAACGGATCGTGCACGTACGCAAAGGGCTCAAAGTGCGGGTGGAACAGAGTGTACTTGAGCGTATTTCCGAAATGTTCCTGCGTCCGGCCGGTGTCTCAAGCATGGAAGAATTGCTGGAACGTATGCGCTCGACCAGACAGGCGGCGGATGAACGGAATCGAAGATCTGTCGCGAACAAAAGAGAAAAACGAAACACAGAGGAACCTATTTTTGACTTGCAGGTCGGAGATTTTCTCAAAGGTGTTGATATCCAGTACATTTCCAACATTCTCCAAAACGGCTCGGTGGCAAAGGAATTCCTTGGTGCGAGTTCGGATTCTGACAGCACGCCTCTGGATACGGATGTAAGCATGGTTTCCGCGGAAGACGCGCAGGGTGGATTCGAGCATGCGGTTTACAAATCATTGGCAAAAGATTATGGAGATTTGTTATTTTGTCTGAGAGACCGCGGACAATACCAACATACGGAATCATCAACACCAGTCGAGAGAGATCGAGATAAATGGGAACTGTTTAAAACTGGTGTCGTTAGTGAATACCATTACGGTATCCGAACCGGATTTCCCTCGACGGAAATTGATTTCATGATTGTGAAGACTGGATTGAGCGTTGATACAAAAGCGCTTGAGCGTCTGTTTTTTGAAATCGCAAAAAATGGGTTTTACATTCCCGTGGTTGATTTCAGTGGAAAAATAATTTTGTCACCAGAAGCGTACGACGGTTACCGCGCTTGTTTTGCTGGGTTGGAATCGTTCGATGGTCCTCCGCTTGCATTCCAACCGGTCGTGTCGGGAGATCGTTCATATGAAAAGATCATGAAACTTATGGTTTCTGTTGCAGAAGATCGTGAAAGAGTTCAAGAAACAACTGTTGGGATTCATCGTGAATTGGAACAGATCTTGGCTGGATTAGGAGTAAAACTTAGGTCAGAATTCGACACAAGCATTCTTGGTGCGGAGTTATCTGATATTGGATCAACAGGACGACATACGAATATGCCTGGAGATTTTGATTTTGACTTCAGTTTAAAATTGGACGCGAAGGATTTTTCGCGTGCGCAGGAATTGGCTGAAACGATCAAAGGAGCCATGTTGATGAAAACGGATGATTCGCATAGGGAAGAAGAAGGATATTATCAACTTCGGGTAAAGGGAGTGACAAGGTTAGGTTCTCTTCATTTGAAACAACCGCTGGATATTGATATTGGTTTTTCTCGAAAAGCGGATATGAACGTTTATGGATCCCATGATGCCTTGCGTGACAAACTTCACATGATCGAAAAGACATACGGAGAGCAAGCTCGCGACCAAGTGCTTGCGAATATTGTGTTTACCAAACAAATCTTAAAACAGGGAAATGCATACAAAAAACAAGAACACGGCGGAATGGGCGGGGTGGGAGTGGAACATTGGATTCTGGCAAATGGAGGAAATATGGAAACAGCTTTTCGTCGTTTTCTTGAAGCAGCTTATGAAGAGAAAAAACGAATTCCATATGAAAAATTTAGAGAAAAATATCACGTGATGGATGCGGGGATAAATGTAAAATTTATGGTCCACGATGATTTTATTCGTGTGCTCAAACCATCTGGGTATGCGGCTATGTTGGATGTGATTGAAAAGTATTTTAAGTAGAGGGTAGAAAGTGTAGAAAACGAAATACACCCCTGTTCTGAGAACCAGAACAGGGGTGTACGGTTTTTTTGGGTTTGGATCAGAAGACCGCGAGCTCGGGTTCGGGGCGACACTGGATCCCGATCGATCCAGAGTGCCGAGCCCACTGGCGACCGCGGTATGACCGCTCAGCCCCTTGTTGCGTATCGTGCCAGACCTGCATTTTAGGTTCCGGCACGTCGAACTTCTCGACCAGGTCGAGGTGCTCGACCGCTTCCTGGGCGTGAACCTCGAACATATTCTCAATTCGGGCTTGACGCTGGCGAATACGAGAAAAGTACGAGTCATCGGCCGGAACCCCCCAATCGAGGTTTTCCTCGAAATGAGGACCCGACGATAAGTAACCATCTGAGTCCGAAGCCTGATAATCCTCACTCGGATCATAGGCCTCGTCCCATTCGTCCTCGATTTCTTCGCCATCAAAAGTGGCAAAGGTTTCGAACGAGTCCGCGTAGGTATCCTCTCCATCTTCGAGGTTCTCGAGGACATACCCATCCTGTTCGGCTTCGTCCCATTGCTCGTCCCACTCGTCTTCTTCGAGTGGACCCCAACCGAGAGGTCGAGCATTGAGATGATCCTCAGACACCTCAGAGATGTCGAACCAATCACGGTTCGAATCTTTCCGAGAGGCAGGGCTGTCCCAGCCCAGATTTTCGAAGGCAATATCCTCAAAATCCGGAGAGTTTGCGTCTCCGATGGCAATGGTGCCATCATCATTGAAACGCAATTCCTTGACCGCTGACTCAGTCGACTGACGTCGCGCCATGAAGACCTCCTTGAAATGTTGGATGGCCGGAAATCGGCCTAAAAACGAACTAAATCAAAAAATTATCGATATGTATAGATTATCAGAAAATATAGATTTTGTCAATGGTGTTTGACAATAATTTGGAGTTCCACCGCGTAATACAAATAAGACTTTCTCAGTTTCGACCAGTTTGTGTGCACGGGGTGCAAGTTTTATCGAGCTGTACTAAATAGTACAGCGAGAAAAACTTGGGTCCCCGTAAGCCATGCACCATCCGATGCATGGTAAACCCAAAATGGGCAAAATGAGAAAGTCCTAACAAAAAACAAAATCCCCGCGTTTGATGAAACAAACACGGGGAAGGGTTTTGGGTTTACGCCGCGACTTGGGTGTTTACCCGGGTCAGTAGGCGGCGGTTTCGGTTTCGACGAAGACGACGATTTCGATCGTCAAAGACATCCGTGAGGTCGAACACCTTCATTCCTTTTTGGAGTTCGTCTTCATGCTCGCCCCAGCCATCGTCGATCTGAACCTTTTGAACCGTTCGATACCACCAGAGGTTCCACTCATGGTAAATATCTTCCAATTCCAAGGTTCGAATGTCTTTCGGAATTGAGGCGTACTCGGGCCAGGCTTTTTTTATCCACTGATCCCAAAGTTCTTCCTCAATCCGTTCTTCTCGATACAACTCTATCTCAGTCATCCGAATGCGACGATCTTCCTCGTCGTTGGCTGAGTATTCGTCATCGTAGTACTCATCGTAGTACTCATCGTAGTAATCGTCGTAGTACTGGTTGTGATTCCAGTCCCAGTAATCCGACGGGCTCAAGTAATCTCTACGTGGTTCCCCCTCGGGAATATACCACCAATCATTCGTCGACTTGGTGGTTGACAGGTGCCGATATTCCGTCCACCAGGTCGGAGGAGGATAGAAACAGGCATCATTGCTGGTGGCATTCACCCACCAATCTGGAAGAGAATCGAGATAGTATGCCTCTTCCTCCTCGAAAATCCACGGATTGTCCCAATCGCCATCAGACAACCCGAACCACATGGTTCGAGCCTCTGTTACATGGTCGCGACCGATCCACTGTTCGATTTGATCGATTCGCGAAGGAGAAGGAAGAAAGCGTTTGGTCTCCTGGAGTTGAACCTCGCAGGACCAAGCCTCATACTCAGCCCGGAAGTCTTCCACGTCGCGCACATTCTCGCGCGCCCACTGCGGACCGCGATAATTGCGATGACCGACAATGTAATCGCGACCGTCGCGTTCTTTTCGCTCTCGACACCACGGAGCAGTAAAACGATGCTTGCCGTGTGTGCTATGCTCGGCGAACCGCTTTATGAATAGCGGTCGCGGTTTGTCAGCGATTCGGTCGAACTTCTCGACGAGATCGGTGTATTCAACCGCGTCCTGAGCACGAGCCAGAATGAGATCCTCATTGCGCTGTTGACGCCTGAGGGTTTTTTCATTTGGCTGTTGCGGATAAAACGCCCAATCGGAATATTCGTCATATTCCGGATCCTCATCATCCCGTCTATCGAAATCTTCCTCGATTCCAAATTCGGAATCTTCGAAAAAGCGATCGAAATCTGCAGATGCTGCCATTCGTTTCTCCTCGGTGTTTTTTTGTTAAAGAGAGCAGTAAGAGAGTATCTGAAAATGAAGGTTTTGTCAAGTTTATATAACAAAAATCCCTCCAGAAAGATCTGGAAGGGAAATAGATTCTTTAAAAAATCGCGGAAAGAAGTGCTGCAGTTACAAACACATCAACCGGATTCCACGGATCGTAGTAACCAATGGGTGAATAACCATAGTATTCATACCCATAGCCCCATACAGGTGTCTCGACCGCCTCGGTCACGGTTTTGTAGACTGTATTCTCTTGTACCGTTCCTTTAAACAGACCGAAGTTCAAGTATGCGCCGCAACCGCGACATTTCCGCTGATTGCGGGAAACGCCACTGCCACAGTTCGGACACTCGTATTCAGTCGACGGAACAGGCGGCGGTTCAAACGATGCCTCGCAGTTCGGGTTCGGACAATATGTGAGCTCTCCACCATTTTTTCTTGCTTCCTGTTCGAAAATAGCAAGGGTAATTCCACAGTGCGAACACTGTGTCCCGTCCCTCTTTTGCTGTTCGATCATGCCGGCTGTGTACAAGTCTTGCATGATGAGTGTCGCGGCGTCCTGGTTGAGATTCATTGGCGGATGCAGTAGATCCTCGATTCGGTACGCACTCTGGACGATCTCCTCGATCTGTTTGAAGAACGTTCCAACCCGGAGCTTGAACCAGAAGTCGTTTCCACGGAACTCGCGGTCCACGAGTTTTTGAATAAAGACCACCAGGTTCGGATCGATTTCAACTGCGCCGTCAGGATGCATCATCCCCATGAATTCAATCATGGCAATGCGCATATCCGTGGCGGTCGGATCGTTTTCTCCATGCTTCACGAATCTTGGGTCGTATATGTCGTCATACACGAAATTCGGATTGTCTCCGTGTTCGTGATTTTCGAGTCTTCTTTGCATGCGCACGCCGTTGAAGATCTCAAATGGCAAAAGCCTGTCTGTGAGCTCCACCATCTTTTTCAGGAACTCCCGGCCTTGCGTGGTGATTGTCCAGTGTAGGCCGTCTGAAGCGAGATCGAGGAGTGCATCCCGATTCATCTGCATGAGAATCGGTTCCACGAACTGGCCGTCCTCATGATTCAGATGGATGATCTCCATCTTTTCTCCGAATTCCGCAATTCGATAGAGAATGGCGAGGTACACGCACTTGCGCCACCATTCCGGTTTCTTCGAAAAGGTATCAGAAGTCATTGGTGATAAGGTCATATTTTTTTCCTTCCTTTTCTGAACCCTCAAGAAAATGACCCCGCGCAGGACAATTGCATACGGGGTCAAAGATCTGGTTCTTGTGCCACCTACCGTCGGCGACTCGATGAGCTTTTGGATTTGGATGAGCCGCTACTCTTCGAGGAACTCGAGGATGAGCTGCTGCCCCACCATGAGCTGCTGGATCCCGAGCTCGATGTCGGTTTGGACGTCGTGCTCGAGGAACTTCCCCACGAACTCGAGGTCGAGGTCGCGGGTTTGGTCGCTGCCGCCGTGGTCTTCGCCGCAGTCGAGGTCGTTGTGGTCGGAGTCGAGGAGAAGGCCGAGACGGTCTGGCTCTTCTTGGATGGATCTGTGACACTGTAGCTTGTCATGGATCCAGAATAGCCTGACATTGTCGTCGACGTTGTCTTGTTCGAACTCGACGAGCTCGACTTCGAGGCATACGTCGTGTTGTTCGACCCAACATTTACGGTCGTGGACCGCGAAACCGGCGACACGGTGGTCACTTTGTTCGTCGTAGTGTACGACGTCCGGGTCGTGGAGAGTGTGGTCGGCGGAACTACGTATCGCGGAGTGTAGTAGTACGGGTTGTAGTGATAGGCATAAACCGGATGCGGCCTGAGCAAGGAAGCGATGAGATATGCCTCACCAAAGCTCAAACCGGTATCGTGGTAGTAGTACCGATCATACCCGGACACGTACTCCGGATAGCCACCCGAGATGGTTACCTGGTTCGTGATTATATCCTTTTCAACCGTTACTGATGCAACCTTCACGGCCGCATTCACGTCGCCTGTCGAGCTTGGGACTGCAAGAAGATTCAACACCACCTTGCTGCCATCGCTCCCTTCTTGAACGCCGATGAAGTCGATCTTGCCGTCATTGTCGACGTCCACGTTATTGATTCCTGTGGACGGATCATTGACGGTTTTCTCGAGTGCGGCCGTGTCCGAGATCTGCCCGGACTTGACCAATCCGACCACGGTGTCGAGTGCAAACGCGCTGGCATCGAGGGTGTAGCTCGTTGCCGCAACGCTCGTCTGAGTTGTGGTCGGACCATCGACAACGCGAGGGTTGTGGTTGTTGCCACAGCCGATCAGACCTACGAGGAGGAGAGAAAAACCAACAAACATTGAACGGTTTGGTCGCATCATGGCGACTCCTTTCTTTTGTTGTCAATGGACATTCGCTACCAGCATTTACTGGCACGAAGCGGTCGTATAGTAGCAAGTTTTATTTATTTGTCAATAGTTTGACAAAATAGTTGATCTAAGATAGATTCTTTGGTCCGAATAGATCTTTTTCAATTGTGAGAAATTCAAAAAAGGAGACGTTCATGTACGGGTCAGCACTTGGTCGATTTGTCATGTTTGTTCTTTTTGTCATGCTTTTTTGTGTGCCTCTATTGGCACATGGTCAGACCTGTCCGGTCGGGGATGGAAAACCGCTCAAAGTAGGGGTTTCTATCTTCGAACCTATGGTTATAAAGGTAGCTGATGGAGCATTTTCAGGTTTCGAAATCGAACTTTTCGAAAAGGTAGCCAAGGAACTTGGTTGTACGTTCATATATCAGGAGTTCAAGTTTTCAGAGATGCTACAAGAACTCGAAGCGAATCGGATCGACGTCGCACTCGGCGGCATCAGTATCACTGCAAATCGTGAGCTCGGAGGCGTGGATTTTTCCCAGCCATTCTATGACTCCGGTATTGCCGTCATGGCAAGAAAGGAAATCAACGGATCAAATTTTCTTGAAACCATGATCCGACTGTGGCACTCGCCGCTTCCGAGACACTGTTCGTGGTTGCTTATCTACATTTTTCTCCTTTCGCATTTTGTGTGGTGGATGGACAAAGGTCATGAGAATATCAATGACAATTATTTGCCAGGGATATTCGAAGCGATCTTTTTCGTGTGCACGACTATCACGACCGTCGGATACGGGGATTTCACGGCCAAGAAGTGGGCCACGCGTGCCGCAACTATTCTCGTGATGTTCACAGGAATCGGTATCGCGGGCATCATTTTTTCGGACGTTGCCGCGCTTACGATGAGCGAGGCTGAACAACAATACAGTATTGGATCCGTGAAGGATTTAGAAGGGAAGACGGTCGCCACAGTCGCCGGAACGACAAGTGCTTATGCACTCCGTCGATATGCCACAACTGTTCAAACGGTTTCGGATGTCGCGAAGGCGTATGACATGCTCGTAAACGGTCAGGTGGATGGCGTGGTTTTTGATCTTCCACCACTCAAGTTCCATGAGGTTCGACAGGGTGCAGGAAGATTGGTGGTTCTTCCGGATTTTCTCGTAAAAGAGAAATATGGAATTGCGTTTCCATTCGGGAGTCCGTTGCGTGAATCTGTGAGCGGTCTCATTCTCACCTTTCAGGAGGACGGAAGGTATAGATACATCTGCCGCCGTTACTTTGATGGACAGTAGGAGGCAGTTCAATTTTTGCCCCGTGTCAGTGTTTGACGCGGGGTTTTATATTTTGGCGGGATGAAATCAAAAACAAAAAAAGACCTCCTGAATGGAAGTCCGTCTGCGAGTTTGTTCTACTTTTGTGCACCAGGCCCAGGCTGCATCCGTATGTTCAACGCGAGGTCCTGGGCCGTTTTTACCTTCAAGAAGTCCATGATGTCCGGACCTGTGTTTCCACTGCCCTGACCCATCTGCACTTCGGGAACCCAGCGCTGCTTGCCGAGCTCGGCCGCATATGCCTTGTTGACCTCGACCCATGCCGTCAGCTTTTTGTCGAGCGCACCATCCGCATCCATGACCGCACGTTTGCGGGCTGCCTCACCTTCGCCGAGAAGAATCTGTTCTTTCTTGGTGAACTCCGCGGCGTTCATATTGAGTTCGGCAACCGCCTTCTTCTGCTCGGCCTCGGTCACGGCTTTTGCCTTGAGAACTTCCTGTTCCCATTTGGCCTTGGCAGCCGCAGCTTGACCTTCCTTCTCCGCAGTGATGGCACTTTGTTCGGCTTTGCGCGCTTCGGCCATGGCGGTCTGGACCTGCATCAAAGCTTCCTGCTGTTGCGTGATTTGCTTTTCAACAACCTCATCATACGTCACTTCGTTGATGGTGAAGTTGCTGGCCTTGATGTTGAGTGCCTCGAGCGGTGAAGCTTCCTGACGCAAAACCGTTCCGTCCGCTCCTTTCATGAGTTTGACAATCGAGACCGTCTTCTCTTTCCCGGAAAGCGGATCGGTTTCTCGAACTTCTTCCGTTTCGGTTTTATAAACACCATGAGATACTTGATCCCCGATGTCCTGAATCATATCGCTACGTTTTTCCGCGTAGCTTTCCTTCGAACTCATGAGCGGACCGGTCATATAGACTGCCTTGCTGACCACGGTTCGAATCAAATCTTGTTCTATTGCCGCTTGCGAACCATACCGCGTGTGAATGGTTCGCAAATGAACATCATCCAGCGGAAGATCAAATCGAAGACTTCCCGAGACATTCGCGTGACCGCCATCATTGAATCGGACACGAATAGACTGATCTTTGGTTTCGCCTTCATCGGTTTTGGCAGAGAACCAGTATTGAGATGACTTTTTGTATTTTGTCACCCGACCGAAATTCTGGAAGTACGTACCTGGATCCTTCCAGAAATGCAGTTCTCCGTCGAATGGATCCTGCATGATGGCAATCTCGTCCGCGCCGACTGTTTCAACGACGCTCCCAAGCATGGTCGCGCCGACAAATGCCAAAATAATCGTAACGATGATGCCAAAAATTGCACGTGGACTCATGATAGTCCTTCCTCCTTTTTCAGGTTCGTTCCTTCCCAACCGTCAATCCATTTTGGCGACTGGATTCTGCCATTCCATCTTTTTTATGTTCGTCTGGAAACAGGGTAGAAAGAGAGGTTTCAAACGCCTTTTGTTCGAGGCGAGCTGTTTCTCCTTTCAGTTGAGCTATTTCCACCTTTTTTGCGGCTGCTGTTCTTTTTGCCTCAGCGGTTTTGAGTTGTTCCTCTGTTTCCCGAAGTTCTTCCTCTGCCGTCTTCTGTCCATTTTTTGATTTTTTTCCGAAGAAAAGAGGGAAGATTACTTTTCCTTTGACCAGCGGAACAAAGATTTGAGAGATCCAAAAGAGAAGGAACAACGCCATGATAGCGTATTCCATCACGCGTACGATGATCATAACGCCTCCTGTAAAAGAACGTGCCATAAAACAACCAATTTGTTTCGTGACAGACTGAAAAATCTATCATAATGAATTTTGTTTTGTCAAATATTTGTTCTTTGTTTAAAACAAAAATCCCAACCAAGAAATGGTCGGGAAATGTTTGTCAGAGAGTTTTTTCTATCCATGGAATGACTCCTATGACACACAACATACTCGTGATCAATCCGAAGCCCGCAAAGAGCATATTGAATGGGAAAATAGCTATTCCTTGTGGAATAGTCACTTTGATTCCATTTTCACTTGTATCAAGCAAAGTTTCCCGAAGCTTCATGAGTATGTTGGTTTTTTCCAACTGTGAGGCTTCCGGACTCACCTTTTCGAGTTCTGTGAATGACGCTTTGAGATTCTGATACCAGAATCCAATATCTTCATTCGGAGTGTTATAGATGATTGATGTATAACCTTTTGTGAGGTTATTTGCCTCAAGATATTTGAGACTGGTTTCAAGTTCGGTTTTGGCCATCTCGATTGTACTGGCATCTGCTGCTCGTTTCAGATGACCGCCACATTCCTGATTGAATTGGATCGAAACAATGACTCGTAAACCAATCCATACCAAGAAGGAGAGAACGAATAAAACTGTCATGCCTTTTGTTACACGCATGTTTTTCTCCAACCGATTGTTTTTGTCCGGTCTTTGAAAGAGATTTAAAAAGAACGGACAGAGATTTATAGCAGACAAAAGTGACTTTTGTCAAACCACAGCCTCTTTCCAACATGTTTTTATTTCTCGATTTGTTTTTAAAAGTTCTTGAAATCGTTCAGCACTGAGAACACTTGGAACAATGACATAAGTTGCACCTGTAGCATAACAAATGTCCGCATCCTCACTTTGTTTGACAGTAACAATCACAACGCCTTTGTATTTGTGTGTGTGAAGATAATCCAAAAGGGATGTGCTGATGGAAACATCTGGAATGGTCGAGATAATAAGTTTTGCATGTTCCACACGCAGGTCTTCAAGAAAATGTTCGTCTCCTGCATCTCCATACACGAACGGAATATCTTGTTCAGCAAGTGTTTGTACAGCCTGCGGATCAAAATCAACCACCAAAATTTTTTTATACAATTTTTGGAGTTGCGGAAGAAGAATGGTGCCCATACGATGATAACCGAAAAGGATTGCTTGCGGACCAGTTGCGTGTCTTCGTGCATGTTCTTCATGTTTGATACGTCCTTTTTCCAACCACCGCAAAAGAGGACGGAAGTGTTCGTACAGTTGTTCATTGTACTTGATGAGATAGGTGGAAACACCAATGGTTAAAAGTCCGACGAAGGTGGCCAAAGGAAGAATTGTGACGGGAATATATCCTGCGACAATGCCTGCTCCAAGCATAATAAAAGAAAATTCAGAAATTTGACCAACGGTTGTCCCGGCAAGAAATCCTGTTTGTGGATGGTATCCAAGTGCACGCATGACAAGAAGCATGATGATGGGATTTCCAAAGAGAATGAAAAAAGAAAAGATCATGGCTGGACGAAGAATGATTCCAATATCGGCAAGAGGAAGATGGGTTCCCAGCATGATGAAAAAAAGGACAAGAAAAAAATCACGCAATGGTCGGACACGTGCATGAATTTCGCGTTCAAATGGTGTACCGGAAAGCGAAATACCCGCGATGAGCGCGCCCATTTCTACGCCGAATCCAAAAAAGACAAGCAGACCTGCAACCGCAAAACACCATCCGAGAGCAAAGAGAAGGAGAAGTTCTTGAGAAGCGGCAGCCATACGGACCACGCTTGGCACAACATATTTGGAAAGAAACCAAATAGCGATAACAACAAGTGCTCCTTTTAAAAAAGAAGAACCAAGAACATCTCCAAGCTCACCGCCTTGTTTTAAAGAACCAACAACAAGCAAAATAATCATGGCAATGACGTCCTGAACAAGAAGAAAGCCAACAGAGATTTTTCCATACAACGTTTCAAGATCATCTTTATCCATAAGAAGTTTGATAATGATGATCGTACTGGAAAAGGAAAAGGCAATGGATAAAAAGATGCTTGTAATCAAATCAAATCCAAGAGCTCTCGCAACAAACCAGCCGATGAGAGAGGTAAAAAGAACTTGACCTGCACCGCTTGCGAGAGCCACTCCGCCAACTTCTTTGACGCGTTTCCAATTGAGTCCCATGCCAACGGTAAAAAGAAGAAAAGCAACGCCAATTTGAGAAAGGGTGTCAAAAACATCTGAAGCATGCGTGACAGCAAGCAGATTTGGACCAACAAAAAGTCCAGTGAGAATGTAGGCAATGATGAGCGGTTGACGCAGGAGATACGCGAGAAATGAAAAACCGGCTGCCGCAACAAGCACGCCTCCAATTTCAAAAAACAAACTTTCTAAGGACATAGATTACAGACAGTATAGCATATTTTTTTCTTTTTCTGCGTGATATACTTGGCACATATTTTTCTGTTTTTTATGTCTGAACGCACTTCCATTCGTGATACTATTCGAGTTTACATGAAACACATTCGTCCATATCGAAAGTGGTTTGTGTTGTTGTTGACAAGTATTGTTGTGGGAGAGGTGTGCGGATTGATTATTCCATGGTTTTACAAACGTTTTTTTGACACGCTCACACAGTCAGGTGTTCCGTCCATAGAAACTGGAAAAATATTAATCATAATTCTTCTTGTCATCTTTGGTCTTTCATTTGCCAAATGGTTTGGATATCGCGGAGTGAATTGGATCAACAATTATTTGCAGCCGCGTATCATGGCTGATTTAGAACAAACGTCTTTTGCGTATCTCCTTCATCATTCGTATCGTTTCTTCAGTAACAGTTTTGCCGGATCTCTCGTGCGTAAAGTTCGACGTCTCTCTCGGGCATTTGAAGATTTGATGGATTGTGTTGCATACAAATTTATTCCTATTGCGATCACACTCGTGGGATCGCTTGTTGCGTTGGGAATGCGCAGTTTGTTTGTGGCTATGGTTACGTGTGTATGGTTTGTTATTTTTATAAGCATCAATTACGCATTTGCCATGTGGAAATTATCATACGACCAACGTCGGGCAGCCAAGGATTCGGAAGTAACAGGTGTTTTATCAGATGCATTATCCAATAGTGTAAACATTGATGTATTTGCCGGACATACCTATGAGCAATCGCTCTATAAAAAAGTGACGGAAGAATTTAGACGCATGCAAATGTTCACATGGAATCTTGCGGAAATCAATGATGCGATTCAATGGGGTCTCATGATTGTGATTGAAACAGCTGTTATGTTTTTTGCTGTGCGTCTGTGGGTTCAAGGTCAGATCACGATCGGAGATTTTGCTTTGTTTCAAGGTTATCTGGTCACGTTGTTTGAACGGATGTGGGATTTAGGTCGTGTGATTCGACGGACCTATGAATCCTTTGCGGATGCAAAGGAAATGGTGGAGATTTTAGAAACGCCGCATGAGATTTGTGATGTGCGAAACGCAAAACCTCTTCATGTGACTCGTGGAGAAATTACGTTTCAAGATGTGGTATTCAGTCATCACAAAACACGTAAGGTGATGGATAAATTTACCATGACGATTCGTCCAAAAGAAAAGGTTGCTTTGGTTGGTCCTTCTGGAGCAGGGAAATCAACGATCACAAAACTTATTTTGCGTTTTTACGACATTGATAAAGGAAAAATTTGTATTGACGGACAAGATATTCGCCGTGTCACACAAGACAGTTTGCATCAGGCGATTGCTCTTGTTCCACAAGAACCTATTTTGTTCCATCGGACCATCATGGAAAATATTCGGTATGGACGTTTGGAAGCCACAGATGAAGAAGTGATAGAAGCGGCAAAGAAAGCTCAGTGTCACACGTTTATTGAAGAGATGCCTGAAGGATATCAAACATTTGTCGGAGAGCGTGGAGTAAAATTGTCCGGAGGTGAACGTCAACGCGTAGCGATTGCTCGGGCGATTTTAAAAGATGTACCTATTTTGATTTTAGATGAAGCCACATCGAGTCTTGATTCTGAATCCGAAACCTTGATCCAGGGAGCACTTGCAGAACTTATGAAAGGAAAGACAGCCATTGTCGTTGCTCATCGTTTATCAACGATTCTTAAAATGGATCGCATTATTGTGATCGATCATGGGAAGGTTGCGGCAGCCGGCACTCACACGGAACTCATTCAAACCGAAGGATTGTATAAAAAATTGTGGGAAATTCAGGCAGGCGGATTTCTTTCAGAACCAGAGGTTGAGGAAGAGGAGGAATAAAAAAAAGACTGCATTGATATGCAGTCTTTTTTTGCATGTTTTATGCTGAAATAATATGTTTTGCGTTTTCACGTCTGCGAATATTGCTGTCAAGAATCGCTTTGCGTACACGCAAGGATTTTGGTGTGACTTCGAGTAATTCATCATCTCCAATGTATTCAAGAGCCATTTCAAGGGTCATGTCTCGTGGTGGTTCAAGAGAAACAGATGATCCATCTCCTTTTGAACGCATATTGGAAAGTTTCTTTTCTTTGCATGGGTTCACTTCAATATCTTCCACACGACTGTATTGCCCTACAACCATACCCGCATACACTTCGACGGCTGGCCCCACAAACAATGCGCCGCGTTCCTGGAGGTTCGTGAGTGCATAGCCCATCGTTGTTCCGTTTTCCATGGAAATCATGGATCCGTGTTCATTGGCAGAAATTTCTCCAACAGACGGTCGGTATCCAAGAAGAAGAGTATTCAAAATTCCCAACCCTTTTGTATCTGTCATGAATTCTGTTCGATATCCGATAAGACCGCGTGTTGGAATTTCAAATTCCAAATAGGCTGTCCCGTTTTCAATGCGCATGTCTTTCATTTCTCCGCGGCGTTTTCCCATTTTTTCAATCACGACTCCCGCATTCCCCTCCGGACATTCAATGGAAACCGCTTCAAATGGTTCGGTGAGTTCACTTCCAACTTGTTTGAAAATGACTTGTGGTCTGGACACTTCGAGTTCATAGCCTTCGCGGCGCATTTTTTCAATCAAAATGGCAAGATGAAGTTCTCCACGTCCGGAAACAACAAACCGGCTGTCTCCTTCCCCTTTTTCTACACGTAAAGCAACGTCATTTAACAGTTCTCGTTCCAGACGTTCTTTCACATGTCTGGCTGTAGAAAATGTCCCTTCATTTCCCGCAAATGGAGAAGTATTTGTTCCAAAAGTCATCTTCACAGTCGGTTCTTCAATCGACATAACAGGAAGAGCTATTCCGTTTATTGGATCCACAATACTTTCCCCAATTTGAACATTTTCAATTCCAGCTATGGCAACAATTTCCCCTGCTTCGGCTTCAGAAATATCTTTGCGGCCAAGGGTATCAAAGACTTGCAAAGCAATAATTTTTCCGGATTTTTCCACGCCATCACGATCGATGTGTTTGATCGTTTGCCCTTGACGCACCACACCATTTTCCACACGACCGATCGCAATACGTCCTTTGTAGTTATCGTAAAAAATATTTGCAACGGAGATTTGCAGTGGAGCGGATGCATCACCTTCCGGACCTGGAATATGTTCAAGAACCGCATCAAGAATAGGAGAGATATCTGTCATCTTTTCCATGTCCGGTTCCATGCCAGCCACACCATTTACTGCTGAAGCATAGACGACAGGGAAGTTGGCTTGTTCTTCTGTGGCACCCAAATCAATAAAGAGATCGAAGGTTTTATTCAAAACCCAATCCGGACGCGCATCTTTTTTGTCCACTTTATTAATAATGACAATGAGTTTGTGACCGGCCTCAATGGCTTTTTTCAATACAAATTTTGTCTGAGGCATCGGACCTTCTTTTGCATCAACCAGAAGAAGACACCCATCAACAAGGGACATGATGCGTTCCACTTCACCGCCAAAATCTGCGTGTCCCGGAGTGTCTACAATATTGATCTTTTTTTCTTTCCATTGAATGGATGCATTTTTTGCAAAAATAGTGATTCCACGCTCGCGTTCAAGTTCATTTGAATCCATGATTGTTGTTCCCATCGCATCTGCATCACGAAATGCGTGCGACTGTTTTAAGAGGGCATCAACGAGTGTTGTTTTCCCATGGTCGACGTGGGCGATAATGGCAATATTGCGGATATCATCTCTCATAACTGACATAATAAACTCTAAAAAAGGACGTGTACGTCCTGTCATAAATAGCTCGCCGATGATACCGGAAAATGAATGGTTTTGTCAATGGATTTGATTTTGTTTGATATATACGTCATTTATCCTTGACAAAATGTATTATTCTGTTATTTTTCTATCAGTTTTTCTGGTCTGTGTTTTTGTGGAGGAAAAAAGAAATGAGTGAAAAAGAAAAATGGGATCCGAAGGCACGATGGATGTTGATATATGCCAAAGATCTGAAGATTCCGACCGGGACGGATCCGAAGAATGTAGAGATGAAAAATTCTCGATCGTATTTTGAGATGATGTGGTTTGTCGCGTGGAACAAAACCGCGCGCGAAGCCGTGCTTGCAGGTCGTGCTCGGATCTTTGAAATCACAGACGACAAACAACACCAGCATCAGAAAGGGTAAAAAATGTCCGTTCGACTGTCACGCGAAAAACGTCATCCCATTCTCGTCTTTGTTGGGGTTCCTCATTTCCACATCATTGTGGATGGAGAGAATCCTTTCCTTATCACAAATTTGGAAACCGGAAGGCGGCTCCTTAGACGAATTGTCACAGATGGATCAGTCTCGGTCGATCAAGCCCAGGCCATCGACGGGGAGATGATCCGTGAGGGTCTGGTTGAAAATCTTGAAAAGGTGTTCGAGATGCTGGCAAAATTTGGATCAGCACAAAAAAATGAACATCTTCCAATCACGTTTGGCACTTCTGATCGAAGGGGCTACAGATACGGAATTCTCCGTATTGTTGGACTCCATAACGAGCGAGTCGACTTCTGCCCAATCATGACGAAGATTGAATTTTTCAATGCTCTTTCAAAAGAAGTCACCAATGGGACCATCTCTGTACAAGACGGAGCAAGAGCATTCCAGATAGCCAAAGATCTTCCGCTCGACAGCGAAGATTTTGAAAAGAAAACAGGAGAGAATTATGGACATATTCCCTACACAAATAGGGAAGTTCGTAACAGGTGAGCGAATTTAGGATCGAGTACCATTCTGTGCTCGATTTTTTTATCACAAAATACAGACCAAAAAAATGATCTGTATTTTACATGATTCCTACACCAATTCCATTTGTGAATGTGGCGCAACCACAGCGTCTCTAAAGGTTTGCTTCATCGCTGGATCAATATCGGATTCATCAATCTCCTTCATCATTTTTTCTGATGTCATAGCATAATGACCAAGCAAAACTCTTGTATGTAAAGAGACTAATTTATCAGCTGTGACGGTTGGATCAGTAAGATATTGTTTGACAATACTATGTGACGAAGAAAAATATGCTTCTTGCAATTCTTCTTTAGGAGTTTCAACCATTTTTCTTAATTGTTTTGGCCATACGGTCTGTTGATCCTCGGTTATTCTTCCTTCTGCGACAAAATCCTGAAGAAGACGAATCGAAACATACAGACGAGTCGCATCTTCTTCAAAAAGAAGTCTTGCGTAAAAATCACGGAGTCCGGAACACACCGCCCGCTCGACTGCCTTAGGATTAACCTCAGCAACAATCGCTTGAATTGCTTTTGTTCCTTTTTCGAGTTCTCCTAATGTCAAGACATCTGCCAAATTTTTTTCAATAATCTGTTTATAATCTTCTGTATATATAGAGGTCTCTACTTCCGGCGCTGATGCTCCCCAGATGGTTGAAGTCCCATCATAGAACGTCAAAAAGTCCAACCCATTTTCTTGCTCTCCATTAAAATGGACAGGCATATTTCCTTTTCTCCGCTCGTCAATGAAATCATCAAATGTTTGAACATTTTTTGCCACCTGCTTTCTATCATGCAAATTTGTAAGCGCTGAAGCATCAAAGAGCTGGGTGTATTCAATAGTAAAAGTCAGACCATTTTCCAGTTCAACCTCTTTTTTATGCATCATTCCTTGTCTTGTTTCTTTTGAGGATTTAACGGACAACTGCGCTAACAATCCATCCACGGTCGTATCACCTTCCATGGTATGAAAAAGTAATTTCATTCTTGAACCACTCATGCCATTTTTGGAAAACCACTCAACAATATTTTTTACGTAATCAAAACTTCCGCTGTTTGAAAGACGAGAAAAATGACCTTCATCCAAACTTACTCGTACCGTTGTCGTGGAATGATGCGGATTTTCTTGTGTACTCTCACGGAGAGCATCTAATGTACGTTCTGCACCATTTTTCCCTTTTGCCCAATAGGCGCTTGTCACAACAACAAAGTCCTTCACTTTTACACTACGGGCTAAACTATTAATTTTGTCTTTACTCATCAAAGGTTCCCCACCACCAGAAACAACCATTTTCAATATTTTTCCTTCTTTGGTAAATTGAATAATTTTTTCAATTCCTTCTGGAGTAATTTCTGTTTCCACCGTTCTTTTATCCTTGGTTGGTGATCGGAAAAAACAAAACTCACAACTCACAGGACAAACCTTATTCATCCACATGTAAAAAATACTTCCTCCTTCAAATCTTTCTTTTGGCTCAACAGAAATGGTTTCCAAAATCAAATTTCTCCATCTTTCAGATGCATCAAAACATTCCCGTGCGACTTCTATCCGTGATTTACCCTCTATTCTTTCAGCTTCCGGAAGCTTATTCCACGTCTCTAATTCTCCGATACCATCTTTTTCTCTCCGTCTCTTTTTTCTTTCTCCCAGAGGATGTTGACCGAGTTCTATTGGCCACGGTGTTGTTGAAGTTGGTTTTTTTTCTGATATTTCCTCCCTTTCTTTATCCGATTCTATTGGTAAAAATTCTGTTGATCTCTCTTTCATATAAATTTTGTTGAAAATCAGTATTTAAAATCTTCCTCAAATTTTGCTTTAAATTTTTTATCTAACTTCGAAACTAAAAGATCTTTTTTAATTTCATCGGTAATATAAAAATTTTCACTTATGATTCGTAAAATATATTCTAATCCGGGTGTGTTGCTAAAACGTTTCACAATATAATGCAGTATTTCCGGAGAGGTTGAACGTACGGCAAATGGAACCAATTCATTCCAGCCCGGATTTTTTAATGCATCCAAGACATCTTCATCAAGACTCGTCTTTGCTTTCGCCATCTCCCATAAATCAACGGATTCTTGATGACGGGAGGCAACATTCTTATATAATTTTTCTACCAATTCATGAATGCTTGCCTTTGCATTGGCATACACATACATAAATTCATCCAAGGATTTTATTCCTTGTTTTTTTAATGTTCCTTCTATGACATGATAACAATGTTCTAGAGACGAGTCACTTAAATATAATAAATGTTCATCCTTTGTTTTTTCGTTTTCACGCCACAAAGTAATTTTTGTTAATAAAATCAATTCTATGGCATTTTGTACCCGTTTTTGTTCTTCGGGTGAAACGACACCATCCTGCAGAAGAGTATCCAAACACACAAAAGCAGCCGGTTTTTCTTGTGATATACTCGCCTTTTCTTTTTCTATTGCTAAAAACCAATCTAAAAAAATAATATCTCGAGTCGCTCCAAAATCATATTTTAAATCTTGTCCGAACTTCGTTTTTTTTGTTGGGTAATTATATTTATGAAATAGATTATATACCGTGATGAAACGTCTCTCCTTGTCCTGACGACTATCTTGTTTTTCAATCAAATCTCTATGTTTTTCAGCAATATCATTATTTCCTACAATAAACCTCGCCTCTATAGCGTTCGTATACTCAATCATGTGGGGACAATTTTCTTTTTTTACAGCATCAAGTGAATGCCATTTCGCAATATCAACTTCAAAAGGCAAAGCACGAATTTTCTGCTTCAATTCTTCTTTAATATATACCGGACAATCATCCTTAAAAATCAAACCAATATCAATATCAGATCCTGGTAACATCAAATCTCTTGCCGGAGAACCAAAAATAAAGAGAGAGAAAGGAAGTTCTGAAGGGTCAATATGTAAACGTGTAGCAAATTCATCAGCTATGTGTTTCAGGGAATCTCGAACCAACGCACCCATCCTCTCCGCAGATTCAAGGACACTGATTTTACCCATAATGACATCTTCACCCATTCCTTCGATGTTTTTTCTTGCTTGTTCAGTCGATTCTTTTTTCGGATCTTTCACTCCAAAAAATTCAAACTCTACAGATTTTGCTTTGTCTGACATAAATTTTTTTTAATGATAAACCTTCATAAATTTTATTACAAATTCAGGAAACAAAAAAGTCGCTCTGTTAAGCGATTCTTTTGATGGCTCCGCCATGCACCATACCACCACAAAAGTGGAGGTTTGTTGGAGCACTCAATGCATGACAGAACACATCTTTTGATGGCTCCGCCATGCACCATACGGTGCATGGCTCCGGGACTTGGATTCGAACCAAGATAAACAGATTCAGAGTCTGTTGTCCTGCCATTAGACGATCCCGGAATGCGTCGAGAGTGTAACAAAGAAAAAAGAGTCCTGTCAAAGGACTCAGTGAGTTTTTTTATTGACTACAATGAATGCAGATTGGTTGAGATTTTGGAAGCCATCCTGGAGAAACAATACGCAGATTACCTTCATAATAATTATTGATTTCGTGTTGTCTCATCCGTTCTTCTGCATCTTCTTGTGAAGAACAAATGGTAATTTCTTCAATTTCCGTGCCTGTTTCTAACACGATAGTGAATGTACGATTTGGTAAATGGTCTTGCCCAATCATGATAAGAATTTCTTTTTTTGTTCCATCAATGGCGATGTAATATGTTTTTCTTCCATCTGTTTGGATAACCATGACATTTCCTCCTTTTTTATTCGTTAAAGATTAGTCGTGGATAATAGCCGAAAATAGTGGTTGCCACCCAGGACGAATGATATAAACGAACCACTTATCACCATAAAGTTCTTGAGCTTTTTGGCATTGTTGTTTCCAGTCTTCGAATGCGGATATTTGTGAAAGATAGATGCCCATCTCTTCAATTTCCGTGTCGGTTTCGGAGACAATGACGAATTCGTTTTTGGACAAATGATCTTGTCCAATTTTGATACAAATTTCGTCTCTTGTTCCATCCTGACCAATTTGATACGTTTTTTTTCCGTCTTTTGAGATGATCATGTTTTTTTCTCCTGGCTGCATGTAAAGGAGGTTTTCATCTCTTCAAGAATTTTTTCAAAGTTTTCCATGGAGTCGACGGTGTGTAATTTTTGTCGAAAGTATGTTGCTCCAGGTAATCCTTTGAAATACCAAGTGAGGTGTTTGCGAAATGTTTTTATTCCATGTTCACCATATTGTGCACAATGAAGGTTTAGATGCAAGCGAATGACTCGGATACGTTCTTCCATGGAAAGAGTGGTTAAAGGTTTTCCAGTAAGAAGATCTTCAATCTGTTTAAAAATCCATGGATTGCCAAGAGCTCCTCTTCCAATAAGCACACCATCACAACCGGTGATTGTGAGAGCTTCTTGAACAAGAGAAGCAGAAGAAATATCTCCATTTGCAAGAACAGGAATGGAAACATGTTGTTTCACTTTTTGAATCATGTTCCAATCTGCTTTTCCTGTATACCCTTGCATTTTTGTTCTTCCGTGAACCGTGATGAGGTCTGCTCCAGCTTGTTCAAGTATTTTTGAAAAAGAAAGACAATCAGTTGGATCACTCCAACCAAGTCGAATTTTAACGGAAATAGGAACAGAAACAGCTGCTTTCATTTTTTGAACAATGGTTGCAGCACGTTCCGGTTCGCGCATGAGTGCGGCTCCATTAAATCCGTGAACGATTTTATAGACAGGGCATCCCATGTTGATATCGAATCCATCTGGATGATCTTTCGTTTCAATGATGCGAGCCGCTTCAGCCATGACATCCGGATTGCTTCCAAATAATTGTTGAATAAGCGGTCGTTCATCTGAATGAATAGTGGCCATGCGAATGGTTTTTTTATTTTCTCGAACCACTGCTTCAGAAGAGATCATTTCGCGAAATACAAAAGGCGAGGCCATGGATTTAACGACACAACAAAAAGCAGAGTCTGTCATGTCTGCCATGGGCGAAAGTCCGATGATTGGTTTTGAGACAGTATTCCAATTGAGTGTTTCCATTTGGCGAAGATAGCAAAAAAAGAAAAAAGAGCCAAGCGAGTTGACTCAAGAATCACATTTCTGTGCGGCTAGGCTAGATCAAGGACATGGAAAAACGGATAGGCTGTTCTGTCCTGGTAAGCGAGGAAATATCGATCCGTTCGGCATCGAGTTTCTCCGCCACCTGTTCGAGAATAGGATCCTCTTCTTCTGCAAACAAGATGACACGGACAATGCCGTGTTCGAGAAAATTCATCTCAAACTCGACCACTACATCTCCAGGAACCGATTTCCAGACGTATTTGTCTGTGTCTTTCGGATCCTGGTCAAGCCACGAACCCATAGCCGCGGCTTCTTTGATCGTGATGGCATCTTGATCCTTGACCGTATTCAGCTTGGACAAAAGGCGATCATCGACGATCATAGTGGTGGCAAAGATGGCTGCAAGAGAGACAGCCATGGATTCAGGTACAAAGAATTCTTTGTCCATCATCAACGTTCCTCATTTTGTTTGTTGTTTCCCGTCGAAATGGCAGGAAGGAGAGTTTTGACAAGATGCCGTATGTTTTGTTTTTCGTCAAGATGTTTATCACCTTTGTCCACCTTTTATTTTTTACGGAAAAAAATGGCAAGAAAAAAAAGAATCGTTCCAACAAGAATAACAGCCGCGCCAGAAGGGAGATCAAGAAAATAGGAACTGGTTAATCCAACAAGAATAGCTGTTTCCGCGAGCAGAATCGAAACAAAAAAGAAACTTTTGAATGATCGTGTGAGAAGACGACTGGTTGCAGATGGAAGAATGAGAAGAGCAGAAACAAGAATGATACCAAGAATCTTTACGCCAAGGACTGTTGCCAGAGCGAGAGCGATGTAGAGAAGAAGAGATTGAAGGGTTGTATTGACTCCGTTGACAGAAGCTTGTTCTTCAGACAAAGACATGGAGGTCAGGGAGCGGAAAGAAATCGCAATCCAGGCGAGAATACCTGCTGTGACAAGAAAAATAACAAAGAGGTCTACGGTTTGAATAGAAAGAATACTTCCAAAGAGATAAGAAACAAGATCCGGCTGATATCCTTGTGTGAACCGCATGAGAATCACCCCCAATGCCATACTTGCAGTAAAGAGAATGCCAATGAGCGAATCAGAAGAAATACGAACTTTTCGTTCTAACCAAAAAATAAAAATTGCAATAAAAAGTGCCCAAGCAAGAGCAGTTGGAAGCGGAGCAATTCCGGCAAGAAGAGCAATAGCAATTCCGGCAAGTGAAGCGTGGGCAATCCCATCTCCAAAAAATGCCATGCGGCGCAATGTCACATAGACGCCAAGACACGCTAAAAGGAGACCGAGAATCATTCCAGCTAAAAATGCGCGCTGCATGAATGGAAAACTGATCATTTCAACAAAGACGTTCATAGATGATGATGTTTGTGTTGATGAGCATGGTGTTCGTATACCTCAGCTCGTTTTCCAAATACCTCTGTGAGTTTTTTTGGCGTGAGAGCCGTTTTTGGCGGACCATGACACAGAAGATGTTTGTTAATGCAAATCACTCGATCGACAAGGTCAGAGATGACTGCAATGTCATGGGAAACAAGAATGATCGTGGTGCCGTGTTCTTTATTCAAGTGTTCAATCACATCGTAAAAGGCAGCTTCTCCGGAAATATCAATACCAGTTGATGGTTCATCAAGAAAGAGAATGCGTGGATTATTTAAAATAGCTTGAGCAATGAGTACACGTTGAAGTTGACCGCCAGAAAGCATACCAAGACGTTTTTTTAATATCTCTGTTCCAAGACCAACTTCATGAATTTTTTCCAACATGCGCGATTCCGGACAGGCATAATGTCGACTAAGATCAAGAAATTCTCGAATCGTAATGGGAAAATCACGATCAAACATGAATCGTTGCGGAACATAACCAATGAGTGGACGTACTTGATGCAGATGTTTTCCAAAAAGAAGAATTTCTCCCTGTTTTAAAGGAGTGAGTCCAAGAATGGTACGCATGAGCGTTGTTTTTCCTGAACCGTTCGGACCGATCATGGCGGCGATCTCTCCTTCTTCAACAGAAAAACTGACGTCATCGATAATCACGCTTTCTCCATAACAGACCGAGCAGTGCTCGACCATGAGGGCAGGAGTTTTTTTACTGGTTGTCGCGGATTGTCTTGGCATTTGAAAGCATAAGGTTGATATATGAGCTGCGTCCGGGGATTCCACCGATATCATCGAGTTCAGCCATGTGAAGACCGTAATCGTTTGCAAAACTTTGATATGCTTCTGTACTGAATTGAGGTTCGTAATAAATTGCGCGTGTTTTCGGATTATTTTTTAACACCTCAACCAGATTTGCAAGGTATTGAGGAGTTGGTTCACGTCCGGCTGTAGGTTCAAATGTTCCTGCAATGTGTAAATCGTAGGCATCTGCAAAATAATACCATGCATCATGAAAAGTGATGAGGTCGCGACTGGAAATATCTACAAGCATGGATCGAATTTCTTTGTCTGTTTGATCTAATTTTTTCACGTACTGTTCCAAGTTTCTATCAAAGAGAGGAGTAAATTCAGGGAAACGTCGGGCAAGATCAATAGCAATGGTCGAGGCAATGGCTTTTGCATTTGAAACGACAAGCCAGTAGTGCGGATCGGTTGTTCCATGTTCTTCTTCTGATTCTTCTCCATCACGAAATGTGACTTCTGTTATTTTTCGAATAGGAACACCATTATCCACAACGAGAGTTTTTACTTCAAGACTCTCTGAAATTTTCGTTGTCCATGTATCTAATCCGTGTCCGATGGCATAAATGACTTGCACATCCTGCAAAGATCGTAAAAGAGAAGGAGATGGTTCAAAACTGTGTGCTTCCGCTCCGGGAGGAAGAATAAGAGCGATATCTATCGTATCTCCCGCAATATTTTTTGTGATGTCATAGAGAGGAAAGATGGTTGTTGCGACTAGAGGTTTTTTTTCTGTTTGAACAGATTTTTTTGAATCACGGGAAAATATCCATGCTCCGCTGCTTACAACAAGGAGAATAAGAAGGAAGGTAATCAATATTTTTTTTTGCATAATTTATTGATGTTTGCAGGTCTCGCAAAGACCGAAAAGTTCTAAATGGTGTTCTGAAATTCGGCGAATGGGGCAGGGAATACAGTGAACAATATCGCATTGCCGACAAATGAGATGATCGTGGTGTGTGTCTTGTGTCTGTTCGTAATGGATTTCATCATCGTGCGAATGAACGGGACGAATCATGTTTTTTTGAACCAAAATTTCAATGTTGCGATAGACCGTGGAAAGATCCATATGCGGAAGCGCATGAAAAAGTTGTGATGCGCTCCATGTTCGATGTTCAGCAAATCGTTCCAGAATTTTGTGGCGATCGACGGTTTTTCGAAGTCCAATTTTTTTGAGATTTGTTTCAATGAAACAGTGATCCATAGGATTTCATTATTGCAAATAGATTTGCATCTTGTCAAATAAACCTCTTTACAGCTCTTTTTTTTCTTGCTACCGTATGCCCGTAATTGATAAAAGAACTTTCTTTTGAAAGCTCTATTGTATTTTTATGGGCATGCGAAAAAAAGGACGGACTCAGTGGAAACTGGATCGTAAGGTAGAAGAAGCAAAACGACGCAAGCAAAAAGCGATCCGTTTTGTCAAAGCAAAAGCATCTGTATAAATGGAAAAACAATGGGCAAAAGGAAAAAGTCCATAATAAAAATCGCCTTGAAAGGCGATTTTTATTATCTACTTCGGATTGTAATTAAAAGCTGCTTTTGCGCTTTCGGTTACAGTCTCGGCAATAGATGCGGCCATACGTTCCATCTTCTTTCAAAGAAGGCTGGAAAGGGAGTTGGGTGATGTCTGCACCACAATCAACACACTTAAGGTTGAGGGCGGAAACATCAAACAACTGGCGGGCCGGACGAGCATTCATGTCGTTCATATCGGCGACGTTTAGTGGTTTTCCTATTATCGCGATTGACGAACGACCTTTGGAGTTACGCCTACACGGATAATATCGACTCTATAATAGAGTATTCTTTCATTTTTGTCAACTGTTTTTACCAGCTTTAAATGATTCCTGTGTTGATTTATATGCTTCCATTGCTTTGTGAATTTCCATTTTTGCTGCTTCGACGTCATCAAATCCATTGATGACAACCTTGTCGTACTTTGTCTGTTCTAATTTTTTGATTTCTTTGAAATGAATTAGTAACTCCTGCTGTATATGTTTTGGTAAATCATTTACAGATTGAATCTCATCAAAGCGCGGATCTACTTTTGAAATAGGAACCGCAAGAATCTTATTATCTCCACCTTTTTCATCTGCGGTCTTGATCATACCGATGGTACGCGCTTTTATCACACACCCTGGGAAGGTTGGGTATGTCACCAGTAAACAAACATCGATTGCATCTCCATCATCAGAATGTGTTTGCGGAATAAATCCATAGTCAAATGGATAAAACATCTGAGAATGCAAAACACGATCCAGTTTGAAATATCCTCCTTCTTCGTCGTATTCAAATTTATTTGAAGAACCTTTTGGAAGGTCAACAACAACATGAAATGTGTCCGCATCTCCGGCAGAAAGTTCGTGATAAAGATTGATTCCTTTCATAGAAAAATACATGGATTAAGACAAAGACACTATAGAGCAAAAAAGATCTTCTGGTCAAAAAGAAAGAGTGATCATTTCTTTTGTCTTCATGGAATTTGATATATGATTATGTAAGATTCTCTTTTTGATTTGTATGTTGTATGAAAAAAAATGCATTTATTCTTCTTCTTGTTTTGTTTGTTGGAGTTGGCTGTGTTCCATCATCAACTCCGTTGCAAAAAACGACTGAAAACGAAGAACAAAAAAAGACAGAAGTTGTTTCTTCACAAACTTCTTCTTCGGCTTCATCTGAAACAGAGATATCAGATATCACAACTCGTCGCGGTCGTTTGCGCGACAAGTTAACGGGGATGATGAAAAACGGAAGTCCGCGACAAATTCTTTTGCTTGATAGTTCTTGTGAAAGTGCAACCTATACAAAAGAGGCAAAAGAAGGATATCGGGAAAAAGATCTGGGAACCTTTACCGTTATTATTGCTTCTTTTGATGAAGGGAAAGCACCAGTTGTTGATGGTTCGGACAGCTGTCTTAAAATGAGTTTTCCTGCACGCGATTTTGCTTCTTTGAAAAAGATGTTGAATCTTTTGAGTGAAGATTTGCAGAAAACGCTTGAGTCATCAAATGTGAGCGTCACTATTCAAGAAGATCTTCCAGGTGCATGTGACAAAGTGGCCGAGTACATTGCCCGCCGCAATCCTTCGCTTGCAGAAAAGGCCTATGCACGATGCAAAGTTCTTCAAGACAAACAAAAACAAGAACAGGATTCTCAAGAAGGAAATGATGACACATTGTATGATGGAAACAGTATTTCCTGTACAGTTGCACCGGATGCTGTCTGTTCCCCGGGAATGGATACGACCCAATATGTCAAATATGCCATGGGTTTCATTACTCCGATGGATGCGAGTGTGACATCTGAAGCAGCCCGTTATAGCGATATCGAAGCTGTCTATCAAGCCATGCAGGTGCGTCCGTGGCAGTCAGATACAAGTTTATTTGGATGTAGTGATAAATTTCAGTTACCAAAATATTATTTAAGCACATCTCCTTCCATTACAAGTAGTATGGAGTGTGGAATGGCTGTTGGCGACTGCGAAGATCAGGCTGATACATTTTCTTCACTCTTGATCGCATCTGGTTTATTTGACGCATCCGAAGTACGTACAGCTCTTGGAATGGTTCAGTTTGGAAATCGTCCATGGGATGTTGGAGGTCACGCGTTTACCGAAGTTTATGTAGGCGACCATTGGTTTCCGGTTGATGCCGTGTTTGGAAATACGTGCGATGAAAAAGGAAATTGCACAAATTATAATGCGGATGACTTGATTGATTGGGATTATTTTAACTATGTTGAATATCCTGTGATTGAGTACTGGGGTTGGGCAAACAATGAATGGTATTACATTCCGTCGACTGGGGAAGGAACAGCTGGTATTCCCGCTTGGTGGAAAGAAGAATCTAAAACCACATACGAGGTCGGAAGTTAATCTTGTATGTCTGAACGTTCATTTGGAAACGAAAGGAATTTTGAAATGTCAGAAACAGTTGAAGTTGTCTTGAAAGAAGCTTTTGGTCTTCGGAAAGAATACGAAGGAGAACAGGCGATTTGGAAAGCATTGGATACATTTCGTATCAAAGATCGTCGTGAACGCATTCGACTTTTTCGTTTGATAAAACCAGTTTTTGCAAGGCGGGTTATCGAGGAAAAAGAGAATGAGAGGCTTGAAAAAGAGGGTCGGTTTGCCATGATGCTTGAAGAAGCTGCAGAGGCTGAACGTCAGATGCCACAAGATGAATAACAAAAAACGCTCGGAATCAGTCTGGTTCCGAGCGAAGTTTTTTATGGAGAAATGTTTTGAAGTATTCTCTTTAGTGGAGGAATAAGAAAATCAACCCTGTGTACCTTTCCTCCGGAGAGGATGAAATGAAGATCCGTCGGATCTCCACCTCCGAACATCTTGACCGCGATTTCGCCGCTCGTTTTTTGGAACGAGTGTCGAAAAATTTCGAGCATGATTTCGGTGGGGACAGGGAGTGTGTCCGAGGTCTCCATCTCCTTTGTTCCATCCGGAAATATCAGAACGATGTGTGCCACGTCAAACCATTGAACGTGATGTTGATGTGTCTGCCACCAAACCTCATCATCCACATGTCCGTCTTTCGGTGCCAGACCATTTTCGATTCCAAGACCAAACGCGCCCGGGTGCACTTTTTGTGCTTCCCTGGCACGGTTGGTCGCGCCTTGAAGAATTTCCGTGTATCCGATCGGCATCGGGTTGACGCCTGATTTGGCTGACTCCGAAACAATTTCCAACAAGAAATTTTTTGGACAAGCCAGCTCAACCGCTTGGATCTTGTGAGCGCTTGTCGAACCCACAGCGATCGTGATCTGTTGCATGATTGACTCCTTTCTTTCTTAGAAAAACAAGTGAAAAAAGAGTGAAAAGAATATCATATTTTGGTTTTTTGTCAACATTACCTTGCTTTTTTATTCCTCTTTCTCTTATAATGCTCGCACTGATCGTTCGATTTTTTTTATTTTATGCAAACCTGGAAACGCAAAAAGGCTGCACCGACAAAAACAGCCAAACCGTGGAGAGCACCAGTTCTATCCGTTTTTTTTCTTTTATTAACCCTCGTCATGGCAGTCGCTGATTTTCCCTCGTTTTGGAACAAGGGGGTGACATCTGTTTCTGCAGCAACAGGTCAGAACATTTCTTGGCTCAAAGTTCCGGATATTGCGTTTCGTCTTGGATTGGATTTACAAGGAGGAGCACATCTTGTGTATGAGGCAGACATGAGCCAAATTCCTTCAGAGGAGCGTGATGTTGCCTTAAAAGGAGTTCGTGACGTGGTAGAACGTCGTGTTAATGCATTCGGTGTATCCGAACCTGTTGTTCAAACAACCATAACAGGGAATATCTATCGCATTATTGTTGAACTTGCCGGCATTCAGGATATTACGACCGCAATAAATGAGATAGGAGAAACGCCTATCTTGGAATTCAAAGAAGAAAACACAGAAGTTGATCGTGCAGCAACGGTTGATGAACAGACTATTTTGGATCAAAAAAATGCAGAGGCTAAATCAAAAGCAGATGAAATTCTTGCTCGTGCAAAAAAAGGAGAAGATTTTTCTGTGCTCATGAAGGAATTGAATGGTCAAGAATTGGGAGCAATTACGGTTGGACATCCGGCCTATGGTGTTTTAGCTCAAGCGGCTGCAAATGCAAAAGTTGCAAAGGGAAGTGTGCTTCCAACCGTTGTAGAAACAAGTAGTGGCTGGCATATTGTGCGTTTCTTGGAACAAGTTCAAACCAAACGCATGGAATTGTCCCATATTCTTATTTGTTTTGAAGGAAAAACAGGATGTCAAAATCCTGTGCCTGCGATTGATGCAAACACAACCATAACAAATTTAAAAAAAGATTTGACTCCTGAAAATTTTGCAGAAGTTGCTAAACAGAAATCAACAGATCAAGGAACAGCATCCTCTGGAGGATATCTAGGATGGATTGAACCAGGGACAACGGTTCCTGTATTTGAACTTGCCGCGCTTGCACTTCCAGTGAATGGCATTTCAGAAGCAGTGGAAACAGAATTCGGATTTCACATCATTTATAAAAAAGCAGAAGAACCAGTGACGGCGTATCGTCTTTCGGATATTTTTGTTCCGCGGGTAAATTTGAATGAGATCGCACGTCCGGATGAATCATGGAAAAATACAACTCTTTCTGGAAAAAATTTGAAACGGGCCGGGGTTGAGTTTGATCCAAACAGTGGTGCTCCTTATGTTTCTCTTCGTTTTGATGATGAAGGAGGAAAATTATTTGCAGACCTCACACAGCGAAATGTAGGAAAAGCCGTTGCTATTTTTTTGGATGGTCAACCGATTTCTGTTCCGGTTGTGAATGAAGCGATTTATGGTGGGGAAGCTATTATTACAGGTAAGTTTACCGTTCAAGAAGCAAAACTTCTTGCTCAACGTCTAAATGCGGGTGCTTTACCCGTTCCTATTCATCTTGTTTCTCAACAGACCGTTGGTCCTATTCTTGGAAAAATTTCTTTGGAACGAAGTATTCAGGCTGCGGTGTTTGGATTTATGCTTGTGTGTCTGTATATGATTTTGTTCTATCGGTTGCCTGGGGTTATGGCTGTCTGTGCTCTTATCCTTTATACATTTCTTAACCTGGTGGCATATAAATTATTCGGTGTCACCATGACTTTGTCTGGAATTGCCGGATTCGTTCTTTCGCTTGGAATGGCTGTGGATGCAAACGTACTCATTTTTGAACGTCTCAAAGATGAACTTCATTCTGGTCATGATTTGCGATTTGCAACAGAGGAAGGATTTAAACGTGCATGGTCTGCTATTCGAGATGGAAATCTCACAACCTTGATTTCAGCTGCTGTTCTTTATGGATTCAGTTCCAGCTTTATCAAAGGATTCGCTCTCACCCTGACAATTGGTGTTCTCCTTAGCATGTTTACGGCGATTGTTGTGACGCGTGTTTTTATGGAAACGATTCAGAGAATTCCCTTCCTTCGCAGCCATATTTTTTATGGAGTTGAAAAGAAATGATATGACCTTGTCCATTGTTCGTCATCGAAAAATTTGGTACACGTTCGGCGGGGCGCTTGTGGTCGCAAGTTTGATAAGCACCATTGTCTTTGGATTGAATTTTGGTATTGATTTTACAGGCGGAAGTTTATTGGAGGTGAAATTTTCGAAACCACCGGCTGTGGAAGATTTGCGCCAGCGTCTTGTTCAAATTGGTTATGATCACACCACGGTGCAACCGTCTGGAGATACGGAGTTTTTGCTCCGTTTTCGAGATCTGAATGAAACGGAACACCAGCAGATTCTCCAAACTCTCCGAGATGGATATGGTGACACACAGGAATTGCGTTTTGATTCCATTGGTCCTTCGGTTGGAAAAGATCTGCGTCAAAAAACATCTCTTGGTGTTGTCATCACTCTTGTTCTTATTGGGGTATATGTTGCCATTGCTTTTCGTAAAGTTTCCGATCCGGTTCCTTCTTGGAAATATAGTTTTTTAACGGTTTTGGTCGCGTTTCATGATGTGATTGTTCCGATCGGAGTTTTTGCCTGTCTTGGAAAATTTTTCGGGTGGCAAATTGATACGTCTTTTGTTGCTGCGGTGCTTACTATTTTGGGGTATTCTATTAACGATACGATTGTTGTATTTGACCGAACGCGTGAAAATTTGCTTCGTTCAGAAGAGAAACCGTTTGAACAAGTTGTGGAAGAGAGTATTCATCAGACACTTACTCGTTCGTTTAATACAGGATTAGCATCTTTGCTTACTCTTTTGGCTATTTCCATCTGGGGAGGAGATACCACAAGACCGTTTGCGGTTGCATTGATTCTTGGAATTGTTGTTGGAACGTACTCATCCATTTTTCTTGCAAGTCCATTACTTGTGACATGGGAAAAATGGGGAAAGAGACATTCATAAAAAGAGCGAAAAAAGCAGCTGTTAATTCGGCTGTTTTTTGTTTGATATGTTATAATAAGTCCGATATGTTTTCTGTGTTTGCATCCACATTTGAACCTTCGATGTTGGAAACATTTTTGGCGCAGCCTATTGACGTGGTCATGTACCAAATTCTTTTATATTTTGGATGGATTCCGATTGTTTCCGTCCTTATTTGGGGATTTGGGGAAGTGTATTTAACCTCAAAACAAGATGTATTTTCCAAAAATATAAAATATGTCCTTCTCGCGATTGATGTTCCCCGGATGACAGAACAGAGTCCAAAAGGAATGGAAAACATGTTTGCAACTCTGCATGGAGCTTTTTCAAATTTGACCTGGAGGGATAAATGGATGATTGGAAAAATTCAACCGCGGTTCAGTTTTGAAATTGTATCGATTGACGGATACATTCAGTTTTATGTGCGTACAGATATAAAATTTCGTGATGTGATTGAAGCCGGTATTTATGCCCAATATCCGGATGCACAAATTTCAGAAGTCGAGGATTATGCATCCATTGTCCCTTCTTCCTTTCCAAATGAGGAGTGGAATATGTGGGGTTCGGAATTAGCATTAAAGAAATCGGATTATCTTCCCATTCGAACATGGGATTTGTTTGAACATAGTTTAAGTCAGGAACTCAAAGATCCGCTTGCGGTTATATTGGAACAATTGGGATGTATGAAACCGGGAGAATGTTTTTGGTTTCAAATGATCGTATGTGTGAGTGATCAAGATTGGAAAGAAGATGGGGTTAAATTCATTAAAAAAATTTACGGTCTGAAGGAAGAAACAAAAAAATCAGGTTTAGAAAAAGGTTTAGAAAGTGCTTTGTCTATTCCAAGCGACGTTTTGGAACAAACCATTGGAGTGAGTTTGCTTGGCATGGCGGGAATGGGGGGAGCTGCTGCCGTAAAACCAAAAGATGAAGACATGTGGAAAGCGTTTAAAATTACCTTGCAAGAAAAGGCTCAAGTAGAGGGAGTCGCAAATAAAATTGCAAAAATTGGTTTTAAAACAAAAATTCGCATGTTGTATTTTGGAAGAAAGAATATCTACAACAAAGGGGCACGTACAGCCATGGTCAAGGGTATGTTGCAACAGTATACGCATCAGGACTTAAACGGGTTTAGCATGTATGGTCCACAAACACCAAAAGATGATTATTTTTGGCAGCGCTGGTCTTATACAGATCGTCAGTCACGTTTAACACGAGCTTATAAGGGTCGCAGTTTTAGTACAGGAGGACCTCCACATATTTTAAATACACAGGAACTTGCTACCCTTTTTCATTTTCCAAGCGTTGTGATTAAGGCACCTCTTGTGAAAAAGACAGAGTCTCGCCGTGCCGAGCCTCCGGTTGGCCTTCCGATTGCATTCGAAGATACCATGCCATCAAAACCAGTTCCTGCATCAACAGTTCCTCTTGTTGATACAAGGTCTTCTGTCATACCTTTGAAGAAGAAATCGGTTGTTTCTGTTTCTGAACCAGAATTGCAGGTTCATATTCCGGATCCGATTCGTGTTCTTCTTGAACCTGGAGTGGAGTTAGAGGATGTTCCTATGCCAATGTTGCCAAGTTCCGAGAAAGATGAACCGCCGTCAAATTTGCCTGTGTAACTTTAGTGTTTTGCTATGTCTGTTTACCCGGATCACGATCATGAAAACGATGTTATTTATTTTGCACGGACGAATTACCGCAATCAAATGCGGAAATTTGGCATTAAGACAGACGACCGCCGCCGTCATGTTTATGTGATCGGAAAAACAGGTATGGGCAAAAGTGTCCTTCTTGAAAACATGATTTTGGCTGATATTTATGCAGGTCATGGATGTGCTTATGTTGATCCACACGGAGACACCGCAGAAAAATTGATTAACTACATTCCTGAATCTCGATTAAAAGATGTGGTGTATTTTAACCCAGCGGATGTCGAACATCCCATGGGTTTTAATATTCTTGAATCATCGGATCCGAATACACGTCATGTGATTGCCTCTGGGCTCATGGGAGTGTTTAAAAAGATTTGGCCAGATGTATGGAGTGCACGCATGGAACATATCTTGAATAACTGTCTTTTAACCCTTTTGGAAAATGAAGGCAGTACATTGCTTGGAATCAATCGGATTCTTGTTGATCGAGATTTTCGTGTCAAGATGGTTGCAAATGTGAAAGATCCAGTTGTAAAAGCTTTTTGGATTACGGAATTTGAACAATGGGAACCAAAGTTTCGCACAGAGGCTATTGCACCCATTCAGAACAAAGTTGGACAGTTTCTTTCTACCAGTGTTGTGCGCAATATTGTGGCACAAACAAAATCCACGATTCGTCCTAGGCAATTCATGGATGAAAGTAAAATTTTTATTGTCAACCTTTCCAAGGGACGTATCGGGGAAGATGCGATGCGTTTACTCGGAGGAATGCTTATTACTAAAATGCAGCTTTCCGCCATGGAACGTGTGGATACTCCGGAAATAGAACGCGCAGACTTTTATTTGTATATTGACGAGTTTCAAAATTTTGCAACGGAAAGTTTCGCATCCATCCTTTCCGAAGCTCGTAAATATCGGTTGGCTCTTATCATGGCACATCAGTATATTGAACAGCTGACGGAAGAAGTGCGTGATGCGGTGTTTGGCAACGTTGGAACGATTTTAACATTTCGTGTTGGTTCGCCGGATGCCTTATTTTTGGAAAATGAATTCATGCCTCGGTTTACGCACGAAGATTTAGTGAACTTGGCAAAATACGAAATTTATCTTCGACTCATGATTGATGGAGTGGCATCTGAACCATTTTCCGCAAACACACTTCCTCCCATCGCGGTTCGCACAGATTCAACACAAACCGTTGTTGAATATTCCCGCAAAGAATTTTCGAAGACACGAAAAGAGGTGGAAGAAGGAGTTTTGAAATGGAGTGATATGGAAGAGGGGAAAACAGCACCTGAAGAAATTGAAAAAATTTTTGATCAGGCAGATGCGAAGCGCAAAGCCATGAAGAAATTCGGCGGAAAACCTGTCTTTGAGTATACGTGCAGTCGGTGCGGAAAAGACATGGTTCTTCCGGTTGAACTGGATCGTTCGCGTCCTATTTATTGTGAGGATTGTATTGAAATCGTTCGTGAAGAACGTAAACAACAAGGGGAAAAGAAAGAACCGGAAAAAAAGGAAATCATTAAAGTGACTCCCTCTTCGCCGCCTCCACTTAGATCTATGAAACCGCAATTACGGGGTTCCATTGTCGTAAAACCATCCGAAAAAGAAATCGGACTCTCTGCATTACGTAAAGATGTTTCAAAACCAAACACATCTTCGTCACCTGTAGAACAGAAAAAAGTATGACGTTGTTTCAAGCGGTCGTGCTTGGAACCGTTCAGGGCCTCACGGAATTTCTTCCAGTTTCCAGTTCTGGTCATTTGATTTTAGTTCCAAAATTATTTGGTTGGGAAACACAAAATCTTGCGTTTGATGCCATTATTCATCTTGCGACACTTGCCGCTATTGTCGTTGCTTTTTTTGGAGAGATTAAACACATCACAAAAGGAATATGGAAAAAACAAGATTCATGGGGTCGACTCGGACGTCTGATTATTTTTTCGTCTTTACCGGTTTTGGTGATCGGTTTCTTTTTGAGCGATGTGATTGAAACGATTTTCCGTTCTCCTGCGATTGTGGCAAGTTCGCTTGCATTCTGGGGTGTTTTCCTTTTTATTGCGGATCGATTCGTGCATCAGACAGCAGAATCAGATGTGACTCATGTTGGATGGAAACGTGCTTTTTTCATTGGAAGCGCACAGGCGATTGCTCTTGTTCCAGGAACCTCGCGTTCTGGTGTGACGATCACAACAGGTCTTTTTTTTGGACTTGATCGGAAAGCAGCTGCTCGGTTTTCTTTTCTTTTAAGTATTCCTGCAATCGCGGCTGCAGGTGCGAGTGCACTTTTGCACATGGCAGAAGGAACGGTCTCTTTGGATTTCCTTCCGCTTACGGTTGGATTCATAAGCGCTTTCATTTCGGGATTTTTTGCCATTCGTTTTTTGCTGAGGATGCTTGCATTTGGAACGTATAAATGGTTTGCTTTTTATCGCATCATTCTTGCCGTTGTTGTGAGTATTCTTTTTTTGCGCTGATGGATTGTTTTTCTCTCATTTTTCTATGAACCAGCCAAATGGAAAAGTTCTGGTCGGTATGTCAGGTGGAGTGGATTCGTCTGTTTCCGCTGCGTTGTTATTGGAACAAGGATATGAGGTGATGGGAGCATTTATGAAGAATTGGTCTGGAGATGTGTATGGTCCGGCTTGTGCGAATGCGGAAAAAATAGGGGAAGCATTTGAGGAATGCGGCTGGCGGGCAGAACGACGTGATGCCATGCGTGTCGCAGCACAACTTGGCATTCCTTTTTTTACATTTGATTTTGAAGAAGCATACAGACGCGACGTGGTTGAGTATATGTTTCGTGAATATGCAGCCGGTCGTACACCGAATCCGGATGTTATGTGTAATAAGTACATGAAATTTGATTTGTTTGTAAAAGAAGCTGATCGCCTTGGGTGTGCATTTGTTGCCACAGGTCATTATGCCCGCACAGAAAAAAACGAATCCGGTCGGATAAAAATTTTGGCTGGAATAGATCCGAACAAGGATCAAACGTATTTTTTATGGGCGATTCCTCCGTCTGTCTTGTCGCGTGTGTTATTTCCGATTGGTCATTTACGGAAACCAGAGGTCCGCAAAAAGGCCCGGGAACGCGGACTTATTGTTGCGGAAAAAAAAGACAGCATGGGTATTTGTTTTGTGGGAGAAGTGGAAATGCGTTCTTTTTTAAAAGCACGCATTCCGGAGAAAAGAGGAAATATTGTAACGACAAGCGGGGAAGTTGTTGGAACTCATGATGGCTTGGCTTTTTATACGATTGGTCAACGTGAAGGATTAGGTATTGGAGGGCGCGCTCTTCCTTCCTATGTCATTGAAAAACGTCTAGAAACGAATGAACTTGTTGTTTCCAGTAATTTTGATCAATCTCTTTTTCGACAAGAATTAATCGCAGAACAAACGAATTGGTTTTGTGTTCCAGAGGTTGGTATTCCTTATACGGCACGTATTCGTTATCGTCAGCTTCTTGCCGGTTGTGTGATCACTTCAATCAATCAAGATACGATTCATCTTCGATTTAACGAACCTCAACGGGCAGTGACCTCCGGCCAGTCAGTGGTGTTGTATGATGGAGAGGAAATGTTGGGAGGAGGAATTATTGTTTGACAAGAGAAAACATTTTTTATATCTTCATACAGCCTTTGTCAGCAATTTGTTGCTGACGGAAGGTCTTGCAAAAAAATGAGGGTAAAAAAATGCGAAAGATTTCATGGTTGTTTTTATTGGTTGCATTGTTTTCTTCAACGGCGTTTGCAGGTCAGGTTCAGGAGAGAAAATCTTCTGAAAAACCGACGATGAAACAGGAGCGGATCAAACCGCCGTCGAATGCCTGGTACTCGACCGGGCAGATCGAAATGCTTATCTGGCGCTATTGCGAGGCAACGACTCAATACGGTCCAGAACGGGAACAGCCATTCTGTAACTGGTGGATGGATCGTTAACGATTGACACAGGTCTCACCCCCTGTGTTTTTTTGATGAAAAAGTGTTTTTAGACAGGAAGGAATGTTTTTGATAAGGTGGCTTGACTGTCCAGGGAGAGCAAATCTTCGAGGAAAGTTGTATGTATGCCTTTTACGTTAAAATCTTCCTATCAACCAGCGGGTGACCAGCCAAAAGCAATTATAGAACTGACAAAAGGATTGCATGCGGGAAAGAAATTTCAGACGCTTCTTGGTGTGACAGGTTCAGGTAAGACATTTACCATGGCCAATGTGATTCAAAATATCCAGCGACCTACGCTTGTGATTGCCCACAACAAAACATTGGCCGCACAGCTTTGCAATGAGTTCCGTGAATTTTTTCCACAAAATGCGGTTGAATATTTTGTCAGTTATTACGATTATTATCAGCCGGAAGCCTATTTGCCTCGTACCGATACCTATATTGAAAAAGAAGCCATGATTAACGATGAGATTGATCGTTTACGTCATGCGGCAACCCAAGCGCTTTTGTCTCGAGAGGATGTGATTATTGTTTCCTCTGTTTCTTGTATTTATGGTTTGGGATCTCCGGACGAATATGAACGTACGGTTTTGCATATTCATCTTGGAGAAAATGACATGGGGCGAGGAGAACTTTTGCGACGTTTAGTGGACATGCAGTTTGAACGGACAAATACCGATTTGAAACGCGGTCATTTTCGGGTACATGGAAATGTCCTTGAAGTGATGCCGGTCAACCAGGAAGTCATTTATCGCGTTCTTTTTGATGGGGAATTTGTTTATCAAATCCAATTATTGGATCAGGTGACGCGCCGGGAAATGGAACAACCAACTGATATGTGGTTGTTTCCAGCAAAACATTACGTTGTGTCTTCCGAACGGAAGGATTCAGCTCTCCATCATATTCGTGAAGAATTAGAACTTCGGTTGGAAGCATTAGAACAAGAAGGAAAACTTTTGGAAGCGGAACGTCTGAAACGTCGAACGCGTTACGATTTGGAAATGATTGAACAAGTTGGTTTTTGTAATGGGATTGAAAATTATTCCCGTTATTTTGATGGTCGCAAACCTGGAGATCCTCCGTACACACTCGTGGATTATTTTCCAAAAGATTTTTTGCTCATGATTGATGAATCGCATGTGGCTGTTTCCCAGATTGGAGGCATGTATGAAGGGGATCGGGCACGTAAACAAACATTGATTGATCACGGATTTCGTCTTCCGTCTGCAAAAGATAATCGTCCGTTGAAGTTTCAAGAATTTGAAGAGCGGATTGGACTGTGTATTTTTACAAGTGCCACTCCGGGAAAATATGAACATGAAAAATGTTCGCAGGTAGTTGAACAAATTATTCGACCGACGGGTCTTGTTGATCCTCAAGTGACTGTGCGTCCTGTGACTCCAACAAATGGATCAAGAGGACAGGTTGATGATTTGATTCAAGAAATTCATGTACGTATTGAACGAGGTGAACGCACACTTGTCACAACTCTTACCAAAAAAATGGCAGAGGATTTAAGTGAATTTTTGACAGACCAAAACGTGAAAGTACAGTATCTTCATTCCGATGTTGATACATTGGATCGCATTACGATTTTGAGTGATTTTCGAAAAGGAACATATGACGTTTTGGTTGGAGTGAATCTTCTTCGTGAAGGATTAGATCTCCCGGAAGTGACTTTGGTTGCTATTTTGGATGCGGACAAGGAAGGATTTCTCCGTTCGGAAACATCACTGATTCAAACCATTGGTCGAGCAGCAAGAAATGTACGTGGAGAAGTGCTTTTGTATGCAGATGTGATGACGGGTTCTTTGAAACGAGCATTGGATGAAACAGAGCGTCGTCGAAATTTACAGATCGCTTATAATCTCGAACATGGAGTGACTCCAAAGAGTATTGAAAAGAAAATAAACGATATTCGCGGCATGTTGGGAGGAGAAGAAAAAATAGAGGAGCAAATAAAAAATGTGCTTCAAGTGGAACTGACGGCTGAACCGCATGAAATGGAAGAAGTGATCAAAGAAAAAGAAATCGAAATGAAACAAGCCGCACAAAAATTAGATTTTGAAACCGCAGCCATTTTGCGTGATGAAATTGCCTTGTTGAAAAAGGAATTGAAGAAGAAAAAAGCCGACCCTCGTGAAATTGAGAGCCGGCCGAAAAATTGAGATTAGAAATCTCTTCCACAACCACTGCATTCCCGAGCAAAATTAGTGGTCATTGTTTTGCATTCCATGCAGTAATAAGACCCGAAGGAATCCGTACCGCCACGAACTGTCCTTGAACAGTGAGCACATGTTGCACCAACACCTCCACCGTTCTCGTTATATTCTCCACAATGAGAACACTGCCAAACACTGATTTTTTTTACAAAATTAAAATCCTTATCTTGTGGAACTTGATGGACATTGTTCGGATCAAATTTCGTACTCATGAGTATCCTCCATTGGCGTCTTGAATGTGCAATTTCCTCCTACTTTCTACCAAGAAAGTATACATTTTTTCATTTCTTTGTCAATCCTCCGAGGCTTCTTAAGTCTGAGTATTGACATAAATTTCTTATTTTATGAAATCGGTGTAGCGTAGTGTAACCAGATATGCCATGTTAAGTGATGTTTTCAAAAAATAAAATAAAAATGTAATTTGGGCAATTTTAGTACGTATTACCAAAATCATCAGGAAATTTTTTGCGTAACCAAACTTCTGCTCGACTGATATAGTCTTGTTTTATAGCCCTATTTCCATCAAATTCTCTAAATACATCTCCAAATAAAGCGAGTGGCGCTGATGGTGAAAGATCATTATTAATCTTCCAATGTTGATAAAGCAAAATACATGCTGCAAAATATGGACCCTTCTCTTTTAACCATTGATTGGTTATTTTAGTTTCTTCCAATTCTTCATCCTTGGGTTTACGATCATTTGGAAAACTTAATCGTTCTTGCCCTCTATCAATTTTTGGTGTTTCAATTTCAGCCATAAAATAAAGTTTAATTTATTAATTTAATTTAAAATTTGCGATAACGTTCGCGCGTGATGCACAGTTGTCGAGCCAAACTGTGATAGTATCGCGTAAGCGATCATAGTTTGAGTGAGGCAATTGGTCTTCAATTGCCCACAAACTCATTCCATGCCCATCTTACCAAAAATGCAAAACCACCTTGGTTAGAGGTGGCTGTATACGCGCTGTTGTGCACTGTAAATTAACCAGCTATCTTAAAAGTTGATGTGAAAGAGGATTTTATGAATGGTTTTTTTGCTATTTTTTGTGCAAGCTCCTGGACTTCAGGATCTGAAATCAAATCACTATTTTCTAAATCATACTTACGAAATAATTCCCACAAAGATTGATGTACCTTGAAATCATCCATTTCTTCACTACCTTGCTCTCCCCCATAATAAACCATTAAATCTCTCAGTTTAGAGATCAATTCCTTTTTAATAGCAGAACGATTTGCTTCTGTAACTGATTCAATTCCCCCTTTCTCTTCTATTCGCGATTCTGGTTCCATATTTTTTAGTTAATAAAAATTTATATACTTTTTTATAGATGAAATTATTATAATACAACATCCGAAGTTGCGATAGTAATTTAGGTATAGCGAAGCGGAACCGGATATGTCGTGTTAAACGATGTTCAGAAACCCGCCGACTTTAATCCTTTTATAGAAAAAGCTGTCGTTAATGCTTTACTACCAAAGCAACCTTGTTTACCTCCATAACGAAACAAAGCATCAGCAGGCCAAGAGCCACCTTGTTCTTGTAGTCTTAACAATTTTTGTTTTTCAAAATCATTGTCAATACCGAGTGAATCAGCAAGGGCAGTTCTCATAGCTAAATCTAAAGGGTATTCTGTTTTTTTGATTCTTTGTTGTAGTTGTTCAGCAAGTTTGGTTTTCATTTTATCTGACAATTCAGGAAACTTTGTCAGTCTTCCCATAAAGTGTAGAAAAGAATCTGGTGATTGATAATAACGAGTGCCTGTCTGGTAAGCACCTGTATGCAAAGTTTCCATAAGCCACTGTTCTGTTTGTTGCATTTCTGAACCTCTGCCAAGTAAATGTGCAAGAATGGTGTCTAGTATGCGATTTGCGTCATCTTGAACTGATCGTCCAGATTCTAGCAAAACAGAATACCCCAATGCGTTAGTGTCAGTATCTGGTGGATATACTGTTCTGTCTTCAAAAAAAGTGAACTGCCCTTGCTGTCTTTGATTTTCAATATATTGCAAGGCAGCTCGCGCCGCTTCGCTATGAGGATGATCTTTTAGTGCAGTATCAGCAATGGCTATTGTTGAGAAAGTTTCACGAGGCGATATTAGCGGGGGTGCTGAAAAGTCTCTTGAGGCACTTATATAAGAAGGGAAATGACCATTTTGATGCTCAGATTCCAAATATTGCCGTCCTTGTTCGACAGCTTTTTGTATACTCGGTTCTTTTTCGTTAAATCTTTCAGGATGCATACTTTTTAACAAATTATACAAAGGCGGGCTCCTGAATTTCGTTTAACGTTTACGTGTAGAGGAAGTCGGCTGGCCGCACTGTGGTACGATCGCGTCGCCACAGGGCGGATAGCCAATTTGTGTTAAGTCGACAGGCTTAAATAGAGCTTCAAGTACATTAATATTAGCAGAAATGTTAGCAAAATTAAAGATTTCCTCTACGCGTTGTTAGCTGATGTTTCCTTTTTATTTTGTCCCGCCGCAGCGGGACGTGTACAAAAGATTTTTCAGATTTCTTGGAAATTTTTTGAAAACGAAAACCGGAGAACCCATGTGAGTTCTCCGGCCACCCTGATGTAGGAAAAGAGTGCCAGCTTACGAACCGTACTTGGCACGCCAAGATTTGAGCGTGCTCGTGCGGTGCGCGGTGTTGTAAACCTCGGACATGGCCGCGTAGAGCATGGCCTGTGCCGAAATCACCTGCTGTTCGGTGAAGGGTTGAACCTTGTTTTTGTCCGCCAGGCAAGGCTCCCAGACCCGGTCGCCGTTACCGGTGAAGAGAACCGAGTTGAAGCCACCACCAGCCGAGCAGATGAACACGCGGTCGAACTGGCCGTCGCCGTCGAGGTCGTGTCCGGTGATGGCCTGCGGATTGGGCAGATTCTTGTCCGAGAACAGGCCGCCCTGCGGCACGAGGTGGATCATCCGGAACTTGAACTCACCCTTGTACTGCGACTCGTCGATATTGACGTTGTACGCCGCGTACACCCCGTTGTAGAGGTTCCACTCGAGGAGTGGTGAGTTCTTTTCCCGCGCGCAGCCGAAGCTGCTGCCGAGGAATGTGATACCGAGAACGGCGGCCAGAAACAGTGAGCTCTTTCTCATCGTGATCTCTCCTGTGAAGGTGTGTTTCTTTGACCGCGGAATATTTCCACAGTCAGCTTACCAGAAACAGCCCAGTAAACGTGCCAGTATAGGGTATTTGCTAGATTTTGTCAAGCCCTAATACCGCCACATTGGATCAGGAAGAACTACGAGGTACAAAAAGATGTTAACGGAAACAGTTTGGCTGGGTGCAATTCACCTCTTTAATTCCCCTCTTGTGGCCCCTTCCAAGAAGGATAAAAATTTGTCATCAAATAATTGATAAAAATCAAAAAAGAAAATAATTTACATCCGATAACAACGTGTATGCGGTTCCGCTTATTGTTCCTCGTCGCTTCATCTATATTTGCCTTCATTTCACTTCGGCAAACTTCGGATATGCCGTGTTAAACGACGTTTTGTTCAAAATATATTCCTTATTGTAAGAGCCCTTTTTAAATTTTTTGGTCGTGGTATTGACAGGATTGCTATTTTCAACTATACAACTTTAAAGCTAAAATAGTGTATTTTTGCATCTTATACTAATAAAATATTGAAGGGAGGGCAGCATGATTTTAAAAATTTTTAAGTCTTGTTTGTTAATGTTTTCGGTAATCGTTGGGGTTTGGATGTTGTGCACCGCTAAAAGTTCAGGCGAACCTTTTATACAAATTGCAGGTATTTTAGTATCAGTGGTATTTCTCACTACATGCCTGTTTGCCTTTAAGCGTATCTGGACATGAAACATCTTCTCGGCTTGCTTAGTCACTCACCTGGTTTTTTCGTGAGTGATTTTTTTTCTTTTCCAAAAAAAATTTCAAAAAAGGGCTATTAAAAAATAAAATTTCAGATAACGTTTCCGAGTATGCGAAGTTTGCGTAGCAAATATGGGTGGAGCGAAGCGGAACCGCATATACGCTGTTATATGATGTATGCTTTTCTTTTTGTTCCGCCTTAGCGGAACCACTTTTTTATAATGAACAAATTTTATTTTGTCTTGGCGTAGGGGCAGAGGGGTTGTGGGTGAATGCCCCGAAGCCAAGACACCAATATAACCATTCATTTTTACCCTTTTTCAGCTAAAGGCAAAATGATACTTATGGTTGTCCCTTTCCCTACTTCGCTTTCAATCTTGAATTCTCCGTGATGTATATTTTCAAAATAGCTCTTCACCAATCCCAAACCACGGCCGGTACCTGATGGTTTGGTTGTAAAACCGCCAGCCAATGCTTTTTGTAGTATATCAGGTGACATGCCGTGACCTGTGTCAGAGATTCTAATCAATAGATGTTTTTTGTCCTCTGTTTCTCCGCCGATGACTTTGAGTTCTCCGCCATTTGGCATTGCGGCTACAGCATTACTAATTATTTCCATGAAAACTTCAAAATCAATTGTTCTATAAGAATTCACAAGCAGTCCTTCTTTTGGAAAGTTAATAGTATTTTTAATATTATTGCTTTTCCCGACACTCACAAAGACAGATAGAGCTAAAGTTTCGTACAAGTTTGTTTCGCTTAATTTAAGCTCCTCTGGAGTAATATACAAATCAGATAAATTAAGTTCTTTAGCTGTTGGCAATTTTGTAGCGTCCTTTGTTTCTAAATATTGTTCTAAATAATAGCTATAACTGGACTCATCGTCATGAGAACCGCCAAATGGAAGGGAATGTATTCGATGTACTCTCATTTGTAATAATTGTCCTAAAATAAAATTTTTACCCACATTTTCTTGATTGCATAATTCACAATAGACCCTATTAATTTCAGTTTGCCATTTCTGAATTGCACCTTCTAATCTATTTCTATCATCCTCAGTGGCTTCTCCACCCGATAATAATCTTTCTCGAATTTTAGAATAAATTTCCGAAGTTTCTTCGTGGGCTTTTTGCATCGCAAAAAATACCACATCCAGTACTTGGTTGGCATCAACACACAACTCCTCTAATCCTTTGATGGGTATATTATCCTGATTTTTTTTTAAAATATCGGTTGGTTGATTTGGTTGTGGTTCTTTTTCCATATCATTTTAGTAAGTATTTAATAAATCGTTTTCGGAGCGAAGCGGAGAAAACACTATATACCCCTCTATAAATAATAAAAATAAAATTTGTTCGTTATAGAAAAATGGAAGGCGTTAGTCGTAAAAAGAAAAGCATATTTCATATAACGTATCCCGATGAAGCGAAATTTCAATTCTTTCTTCCTTATTTTTACCCCGCGAAGCCGATAGGCGTAGTGGGGATAATTAAAAAAGAAAAGAAAGAATTGAAATTTGGGCGGAGACAGTGAAATAAATATTTTAGAAAGCGGGGGATGATGTGCATCCCCTTTGGAAAGAAAAATGTTAATAATCATCTTCTTCAGGACCATCATTAAGCACAAAGTTTTCTAGAGTCCAGTCTTTATCCCATTCTTCATTTTTATCTGTGTGAGATTGTGGTTGTTTAGGGTCTTGCCCATCAACTTCTTTCTTCTTTTCATTTTTCATGTTTTACCTCCTTATTTTTTCAAATGACAAAATTAGCTTTCTAAAATATTTATTTTGCTGGCGTAGCCGCATATACTTTGTTATATGATGTGGCCGTTTAGGCCATTTCATCTAACGTCATCGGAATATGCGAAGTTGTTTTTACCTCTGGGTAACAATAATTTCGTATATTCCGTGTTAAACGATGTTTTGTTCAAAAATATATTCCTTATTAAAAGAGTCCTTTTGAAATTTTTTGTCACAATCATTGACATTCCTGGGTTTTCTGCTAAACTACTTTGAACGCTAATTCAGCGTCAAATTGTTCATTATACGCAAGGGAGGTGAAAAATATGTTTCAGATGAATGACTTTGCTCTGACGCTTTCACAAGTATTACTCAGAGACAAGCGCACACATGAATCATCGCAGGCCAGTATGCAAGAGCCGAAGTGGCAAGGCGCAGCTTTTATAGCTGGCACTTCACTACTCGTAGCGATATGTTTCACCGGACTTTTTTTGCTGTAAGAGAAATGTCTCCAATTCAATCGCCCTGTTTAGAACGTTCTTGGGAACAATCTTGACGGGGCTTTTTTCTTTCTAAAAAAATTTCAAAACGGAGGAGCTTACCAATGCTAAATATGGGCGAAGCGACGAGGTACGAGGGGCGTAGCCGTATATGCCTTGTTAGCTGATGTATTTTTGCAAGCTTATAAAGTAACTTTTACTTTTGCCCCGACAATTCTGCAACAAGCTCATGAGTTGGCACACTTGAATCTCCAAGTTTATCTCGCATTTGAGACCCCAACGCTTGCTCAAGGAGCATGCTGGCTTCTTCTCTGTTACCTTCGAAAGCTGCTTTAAGTAGCGCCTGGAAAAGTTCGGGTTTTCTGCTTTGCAAATGTTCTATGAGTCTTATTTCTGAAATATAGCTAAACGAAAATAAGCTTTCTCCAGGCGCGGTTGGAACAATTTCATCTTCACGGAGAGCAAAACCATCTTCTTGCGGGTGCATATGTTGAATGTAACCAGCTCGGCTCTGCAGATTTTCTGCTGAAGTTACTGAAGCCAGCACGCGACGATTTAGGATATCTTTTGCCAGCCAATCGACTAATCCCTCAGTTAATCGTTCAAAAGTTGGGGTCTCATTTTCTAGTACGCGAGATAAGCCTGATTTTTCCATTGCTCTATGTGCCAACTCGTGAGCGACTGCGTAAACAGCATGCATTCTATCAAAAGAGCTACTTCCATATTTTGCAGAATTGAATCTTACGAATACCTTTCGATTCTCTGGATGAAAAAAGGCGTCTCCTTCACTTGCCTTTTGTGCGAAACGATCTGAATCATAAGCTTGCTCGCTGACTAGTCTTACTGCATCTTCTTCTGTTGGGACAGGGTTCAAACCGAAGCGTTTACGATACTCATTGAGCTCCTCAGCTACAAGCGCTGTAGTTGTGTTAAGCTCGTGATATACTTCAACCTTTTCAAAATCTAAGGCGAGCAAGCGTTCACTCTCCTCTTTGTTGAGGTCTCGTGCCGGCTCTACATAATCTCTATTTTTTTCTGACATAGGGGCAAAAGTAAAAGTTATCCTTATTGTATATCATCTTGCAAAAATATTTCGCCTAACGTATCGGCATCATCCGAAGTTTTTGTGTAGTGGAACGGAATAAAAAATTTGAGCCGAAGAAAATTGACACTCCTTTGAAATATAATTGCGTCAATTTTCTGAGCCGGATATGCCGTGTTGTGCGATGTTCAAGCTTGAGCCGTCCGTTGTTTAACCACTAATCGTGCCCACCGTCTACTACTAAAATACTTCCAGTAATATAGCTAGCATCATCACTTGCAAAAAATAAAATTGCCTTAGCTATTTCCTCTGGTAGCGCAAATCTTTTTAGATATATCTTCCTTGTTTCATCTTCAACAAATTCTTTGGATAAATCTTTATTCATATCAGTATCTACCCAACCTGGAGCGATTGCATTAACTTGTATCTTCGGAGCAAGTTCTTTTGCAAAATCTTTTGTTAATGTTATTACACCAGCCTTTGAAGCATCATAATCAATCGCGTCGGGGCTAAAGCTGTTTATCGCATTTGTTGAAGATATGTTAATTATTTTTCCGCCAGTCTTTTTTAGCATTTGTTCAGAAGCATATTTACTACAAAGAAAATTTCCAAGTAAATTAACATCTAAAGTCCTTCTCCATTGCTCAACGTTTCTTTCAAAAAGTGGTACATCATAAACAATACCCGCATTATTAACAAGAATATCAATTCCGCCAAATATTTCAGTGGCATGGTTAACCATTTCTATAACTTCATTTTCTTTGGAAATATCACATTTTATAGCAATTGCTTCTGAACCTATTTTTTTGATTTCATCAACAATGGCAAATGCTTCTTTTTCAGAGGAAAAATAATTAACAATAACTTTTGCGCCCTCTTTTGCGAATAACAAAGCAGCAGCTTTACCGATTCCTCTACTTGATCCAGTTATTAAGGCAATTTTATTTTTTAGTCTCATATTGTTTTGCTAGCTATTATAAATTTTAGTCGCTTAGGCTCAGGCTTGAATTTCGCCTAACGTTTAAGAATATTTGAAGTTCATTGTAGCGTAGCGGAAATGAATTTGGGTCGAAAAAATTTTTCTTTCATTGTTAAATTGAATGTGAAAAATTTTTGAGCCAGATATTCTTTGTTAGGCGATGTAAAATCTTACAAATAAAATTCTCTCAGAAGTTGAAAAATTTCCTCAGCACCTGTCTGTATTTCTTCTTTTTTTATCGATTTCAAATCAATCCAGCGTGGTTTTTCTGATTCATCCTCTTGGTCTACTTTATCATCGGCAAGTAATTCGATAGTTCTCGGTTTACAAAGATAAAAAAAGGAGAAATTCTGATAAGCTTCATCCGACGGTTCATAATAGAAGAACATCTCCTTAAATAAGAGAAATTTTTCAACTTCTATTTCAATGCCCGTTTCCTCTCGAACCTCACGCCTAATTGCGTCTTCAAGTTTTTTTCCTAAATCAACACTGCCACCAGGAAACCAGTATTTACCGGTACTTTTAGTGTTGCACAACAGCACTTTGCCATCGTTAATGACAATTGCATATCCAGCTGGTCGAAAAACCAGTTTATCTTTTGAAATCATCTTTTTATCGCCGTGCAAAGTGGTGCATTCTATTAACATAAGGACATTGAAATTATTTTATTTGTAAGATTTTATTTCGCAGAACGTTTCTGAATATCTGAAGTTGCGCCCGTGTTTATTAGCTAATACTTCAAAAATTTAAGCCCTTTTTTGAAATTTTTTGAAAACCAGATTGACAAGATGGTTGTTTTTTTCTATGATACAAAGTCAACAATCCAACAAGGAGGGATAATACCATGAAAAAGGAATTGATTTTGGCAGGAAAGGTGGTTGCGTTGTGCTGTACAGTCGCAGGTTTGTTTTTTTCAATCAATGGACAGTGGCATGAATCGTCCATTGCCTGGAACGCAACCGCCGCAGTTCTTTGGTTGTGCTCGCTCGCCTAATAGTAAGAGTTTGGCGAGCGCCGTAATACCAGTGGTCATTGAGAAATCGATAGTCACTTTTTTTAAAAAATTTCAAAAAAGGGCTATTAAAAAATAAAATTTCAGATAACGTTTGCGTGTATCTGAAGTTTTCATCTCGACTTAGCAAGAAAAACTTTTGATTTCAGTTAATGCTTTGTTTAATTATCTCCGCCTAAACCTTCATCAAAATTTAGGGATGAAAATTTGGGTGGAGGGAAAATCACATTCCATAAAACATATTTGAGTGATTTTCCCGTAGCCAGATATGCGTTGTTATCGGATGTAGAAAAATTTTGCGTCGTCGATTATCCGATAAATTGAGCTTCTATGTTTACCGGCATATGTTGGTCGTCGAGTGTCTGTACAAGGGCAAGAATATTCCGTTGTTTGTTTTCACCATCTCCTCCTACTTCCATGTACATGACGAGCGGTCCAAGAAAAGAGCGGTCTTTTGGTAAAGCTTCTTTAATTTTCTGGTTAGCATCTTTTTCTGATGTAGCTTTTGCCATGGCGTCATACATAGCTCTTTTCGTCGGCTCGACGACTTCCCGCTCGAAATGTTGTTGTGGTGTTTCAAGACCACTTTCTCTTTCTGGCATAGATTTTATTATTATTGATTAAACTTGGTTAATAAGTATAGCAAAATTTTTTTATTTCCGATAACGTTTGCGTGTATGAGAAGTTTTGCCGACTTCCTTATTATTTTATAATAGAGGAGGCGAAATTTGGGTGAAAGAAAAAGTGCAACCTTTGAAAATTATTAACGCACTTTTTCTTGAACCTCATACACGCTGTTAGGCGATGTATAACTACACGATTTTACTGTAATTATAAAGACCCTAAAATCTTGTCCGCATGTTCGCGGAATTCATCACTAGATTCCAGCGCCTTCTTAACATCATCATACTTAGCGTGTACTTCTATGTGCGCCCATTGAGCTGGAATAAAGTCAATAGTGATACGTTTTTCCGCACCTTCTCTTGGATCTTGGAAGTACACGCTTTGAATGTGAAGACCTTTTTCTTTGAGGAGGTCGAGAAGATGCTTAACATTGAATTCTTCCGCACTAATACGGATAAAAGATTTTGGGGTCGGTTCTTTTTCAAACCGTGGTTTTTCACTCATAAATTTTGATTAAATGATAAATTAAGTGTAGTTATATTTCGTCTAACGTATCCGAGTATGCGAAGTTCGCTTTTCGGGTTTATTGGTTAATTATTTGGGTTATTTTAATACTATTTTATCTCACTTTGCCTTAAATTACCGCCAGACAGAGAAAAGCGAATTTGGGTCGAGAAAATTTTTCACTCCTTGAAATATAAATGATGAAAAATTTTGGGTGCACAAACGAATAGTCTATGAACGATAAAATTATTATCAAAGGAGCGCGAGAACACAACTTAAAAAATATTTCTCTTGAACTGCCACGAAACAAACTCATTTGTTTTACTGGTCTTTCAGGTTCAGGCAAATCAAGTCTCGCATTTGATACGATTTTTGCCGAAGGACAACGACGATATGTGGAATCTTTGTCTGCCTACGCGCGTCAATTTTTGGGTCAGATGGAAAAACCAGACGTGGATGAAATCGAAGGATTGTCTCCGGCAATTTCCATTGATCAAAAAGCCCATTCAGCAAATCCACGTTCAACGGTTGCGACCGTCACAGAAATTTATGATTATTTGCGTGTTTTATTTGCGCGTGTCGGTCGACCTCATTGTCCAAAATGTCTTCGAGAAATTCATAAATTGACCAATGAAGAAATGGTGGATGTGGTGTTGAGAGAGGTTGGAGAAGGGGTGCGTGGGGGGCAAAAGGATCGTGGGGTTCAAGAGGCGCAGGGGGCTCAGGGGAAGCGAAAGACTGGAGAAGTGATTAAAATTTTGGCTCCGGTCGTGCGTGGACGAAAAGGGGAATATTACCAACTTTTGTATGATCTTTATAATTCTGGATTTGCTCGAGTGCGGATTGATGGAAAGGAGTATGCGTTAAACGAGCAGATTAAATTGACGCGTTATCAACAACATACGATTGAAGTCGTGATTGATACCATTTCTATTTCTTTACTTACCGGAGAAAACAAAGATGGTCGTCAACGATTAGCAGAAGGATTGCAAACCGCTGTGGAAAAAGGAAATGATGTTGCGTTGATTATCTATCCAAATGGTGTTGAACAATTGCTTTCCTCCAAATTCAGTTGTCCGGAAGATGGGTTTTCTTTTCCGGAAATTGAACCACGCCTTTTTTCTTTTAACTCGCCGTACGGCGCGTGCGAACATTGTCATGGTCTTGGAACCGCGGAATTGTTCAGTGAAGAATTATGTGGAACGTGTCATGGGGCGCGGTTACGTCCGGAAGCATTGCATGTATGGCTTCCTGCTTTTATATCTCAAAAAAAAGAAAAAGAGGGAATGTCTATTGTAGATGTGACCTCTCTTTCGATTGAGCAGGCATCAGAATATTTTTTAACACTTGATTTATCTGAACGCGAACAAGAAATTGCAGGCCCAGCCTTGCGTGAAATTTTGAATCGATTGCAATTTATGTTGGATGTTGGATTGCATTATCTGACATTGAATCGTATTGCCGGATCGCTTTCCGGCGGAGAAGCACAACGCATTCGTTTGGCATCTCAAGTTGGGTCGCGTTTAGTTGGTGCTTTATATGTCCTTGATGAACCAACCATTGGTTTGCATCAGCGAGATAATGAACGTTTGATTCAAACCCTTACCGAATTGCGAGATCTTGGAAATACCGTGATTGTGGTTGAACATGATGAAGATACCGTTCGTGCGTCAGATTATATGGTGGAGATTGGTCCAGGAGCTGGTATTCATGGTGGAGAAGTAATTGCAGCTGGAGTTGTGCCAGAAGTTTTTCAAGATCCAAAATCATTGACGGGAGCGTATTTGCGTGGAGACAAAGAAATTGCGATTCCATCCAAACGTCGTGAGGTTGGTCGTGATGTGATTAAAATTCGTGGAGCACAAGAAAATAATTTGAAACACGTTGATGTAGATATTCCTTTGCGAAGATTTGTATGTGTGACTGGTGTTTCTGGTTCAGGAAAATCTACATTGGCATACGACACCATGTACAAAGAGTTGTCTCGTCGTTTGTATGGTTCCAAACCAACTCCAGGAAAACACAAAGCCGTTCTTGGAGCAGAATATATTGATAAAGCGATTTTGATTGACCAGTCAGCTATTGGTCGTACTCCACGAAGCAATCCAGCAACGTATACAGGAGCGTGGGGACCAATTCGAGAATTATTTTGTGCCACAGCCGAAGCACGTTTTCGTGGATATAAACCAGGACGTTTTAGTTTTAACGTGCCAGGTGGTCGATGTGAAAACTGTGAAGGGCACGGCACGATTGCGATTGAAATGCATTTTCTTCCGACTGTGTATGTGACTTGTGATGTGTGCAAAGGTCGACGGTTTGATCGCGAAACATTGGAGATCGAATATAAAGAAAAAAATGTGTTTGATGTTTTGGGGATGACCATTGAAGAAGCAGCGATTTTTTTTCAAGACATCCCATTTGTTTCAGACAAGATGGATACCTTAAATCAAGTGGGATTAGGATATTTAAAATTAGGTCAATCTGCTCCAACCCTTTCCGGCGGAGAAGCGCAACGTGTAAAACTCGCATCTGAACTTTCGAAACGTTCAACAGGGCGCACCTTATATTTATTGGATGAACCAACAACTGGACTTCACTTCGCAGATATTGAACAGTTATTAAAAGTTCTTCATGCCCTTGTTGATAAAGGAAATTCCGTGATCGTGATCGAGCACAATTTGGACGTGATCAAAACCGCAGATTGGCTTATTGATCTTGGGCCCGAGGGTGGAGATAAAGGCGGAGAAATTGTGTGTACCGGAACCCCAGAAGAAGTCGCACGTCACGCAAAAAGTTATACAGGCCAGTATTTGCGACGAGTGTTAAAGATGTAGAAAATGGAAATCTTATTTTCTCACTCTTGTAAAAGAGCGTCATTTTTCAAAAAAGATGCGGGAATATTTGAAAACAAATGCGTTGGATCTTCCTTCTATTCGGATTCTTAAGTCAGAAGAAATTCAAATTTTATTATCTTTGGGAAATCGGATTTTCAGGAAATAAAGAGAAAAAATAAAACCCTCTCGAAACGTTTCGAAAGGGGATAGAGGTTATCGGGTCGTCGCGAGTGCGGTCGTTGCTCGAACGCCTGTGCTTGTGTTTATTTCGACCGCGGCTTCGAGCGCGCCCTGGACACATCCCTCGATATCGGTTTCGAGTTCAAAAAATGCATCCATTCGGCTTGCGGCTTCGCGAAGCTGTTCCTGAACTTCCTCAATATTCAGATGTTCGCTCGCATGACCGCTGCGACGCTGCTCAATAAGACTGATAAGCCACATCGCAACTCCGATTTGGTGCTTACCCTCCTCAATGGCCTGATCCATTTTTGCGAGACGTTGTTCATGATCCGTATGACGTCTCAATTTTCCGAGATCGGAACCATTTATATATACATTCCAAGCGTTAATCTTCTGGTTCAGAAGAAGGATGGCTCGGTGGATGTTGTAAATGGCTGTGTGGAATGGGTCCTTGATGAATGTATTTTCAGCCGGAGTCCGTTTGTTTCGGATCAAATCAATGATGCTCTGATTCGACCTTTTGCAATATCTCAGATATGTGATGAGATTTGCGATCCCGAATCCGACGATGAACGCGATAAAAAATTTCTTCATAATTATGAAGGAAAAAAAAGCACTCACAATACCGGAATATGTCCCAAACATTATCCCGATGAGGAGAACGAAGAATTTACTCTCCATTTGTTCGAATCCGTTTTTTGCCCGATTGTAATATACCAAAAACAATTGAACGGTTTCTGGAATCCGGATGTATTCACGTGTATCCGTACTCATTTTTCCTCCAATTTTGAGAGATTTTTCAATTTTAAAGGTTCAGATCGGACTATGTATCCTATCTTTTTATTTTTTTTTGTCAAGTTTTATTGACTTTTAATAGGTCTTTTTGTAATCTTGAAACAGTTTCATTATATCGAGAGAAATAGAATCCTTTAAACATTGGTGACAAAAAGGAAGAGAAAGATGCGAATCAATCCCGGTTTGAAACTTGTGTATCGAATTGAGGGAATGAATCAGGTTGACGCTGAGGCATGGGCTCGGCGCCAAGGTGGGACATTCGATCTGAAAAAAGACGCCTCAGGGTTCACGGTCATTATCAATGATTCGTGCAGAATCGCATGGATTCCAGAGGACGGTGTGACGTTCATGGAAATTGGGACGTACATCGACCGTGCTGATTTTTTTCTTTCCGGTACATCCATCGGAGTTGCATTGATGGGAATAATTTTCCTTCTCCTTGCTATGTGATTTTTCCATAAACATATCCGTTCGGGTTCTCCGGACGGTTTTTTGTTGATAGAATAGAAAAATGAAGATGTTTTTATAAAAATAAAAAGATTTGACAAACTCTGAGAGTGTGATACTTTATGTATGTATAACATGAACCTAGTATGACTCAAGTGAAATTATCAACAGAAGAACAAAATATAAAAATTGCTGTTGATGCCGCCATTTTTACGGTTCAACACGATGAACTCATGGTTTTACTTATTCAAATGAAGAAAAAACCATTTGCGAATGTATGGGCACTGCCAGGAGGGTTGATGGAACAAGAAGAAACAACCGAGAATGCTGCTCGACGTATTTTAAAAATACAAACAGGGGTCAGTGATGTATATCTGGAGCAACTTGGAACATTTGATGATCCAAAACGAGATCCGTTTGGACGTGTGATAAGTGTGGCCTATTTTGCCTTAGTTCCAAGCGAGGGAGTAAAACTCGAAACAACCGATAAATATGCGGATGTTCAATGGTGGTCTGTACAAAAACTTCCATCTTTGGCATATGACCATTCATATATGGTTCAAGTAACCTTGGAGCGTGTGCGGGCAAAATTGGGATATACGAATGTGATTTGGAGTTTGCTTCCGTCAGAATTCACGTTGAGTCAGCTGCATCGGATGTATGAAGTTGTTCTCGGACACTCACTCGACAAGCGGAATTTTTTGCGTAAAGTTTTGCATTTGGATTTTGTTGTTCCGAGCGGAAACAAGGTATCTGGAGAAGCACACCGTCCGGCAGAACTGTATAAATTTAAGCAGAAAAAATTGCAATATGTTGAGGTCCTGTAATTGACAATCTGGAAAAGATGAGTTAGGTTTTTTTGTCCTTTAAAACCAAGTGAGGAGGAAATAACATGAAGATACATGTTGAGAGTTCAGATTGGTTTGGGATCATCGATATTCAAAACGCTTTTTTTCCAGGCAGAGGTGGTTTGCCAGTGACCGGGGCGTATGTCATTGTGCCTCCGGTTGTCTCTCTTGTGCGAAGGTTCGAACCTGAAAGGACATTCGTTACGATTGACAGACATCCGCTTGGATCTGTTTGTTTGGCGAGTTCTTTTATCAACATTAGGCCGAATACGACTGTCCTCACACCGGATCTCATGATCAAGTGGAGTGAGGAAAAACTAAAGTCGTGCGGAGTCGGAATGTTGGCTCCGTGTGCCAGATTTACAGAGAAATGGTTACGGAAGTATGTGCGTTTAACATCCCGTTTCCATAATCCGCAGATGCTCTGGGCTGATCATGCTCTTGTTGGAACAGAAGAGTGTGAACTCGTGCCAGAGTTGCAGGAGTTCAACTTTGCCATTGTACAGTACAAAGGCATGGATCCTTTGTGTGATTCGTATAGTGGTGTTCGCGACGCGATGGGTCGCCCAACCGGTCTTGCGAAAAAATTACGCGAACACGGAATGAAGCGGGTGTTCCTCGCAGGACTTGCATTCGACTACTGCGTCGGGTCCACGGCGATTGATCTTGCATATGAGAATTTTGAAACGTATGTTATCGAAGATCTCACGAGATCCGTCGGCGTGCCGGACGGAAATGTTGACCATATGAGAAACCGAATGATCGCGGCAGGTGTGAAGATCGTTCGGGTAGAAGATTTGGTTTTTTAAATCTTGACTCGGAAGTGTTCTTCATTTCCGAGTTTTTGTTTCAAAAATAGCTTCTACTTTTTACGATTTTTACGTTTCGACATCTTTGTTTAAAATCCTTGACAAAAATAAGATTTTCAACTAAAATCGCGCGTTGCTCTTTTTTGTGTCTCAAAGAGGTTTTTCTCTCAGGAAATGGGAAAAAATCCTCTGGTCTTGAACAAATATTTGTTTGAGATCTTGTTCTTTCAACCTTCAAAAAGAAGAGGATAATCAGATGGAAATTTTTCATCCTGTCGATGTTCATGATCATGGAAGTATTCGACGAGTAGAAGGGAAGACTATTGTCGAAATTCGTGGGAAAACTCATCTCTTGAATGAACCAGGGGTTACTTGTCTCAACTCAGATACACTGGAGGGTGAGCGTATCTATCAAAAGATCTTTCTCCGAAAGAAAATCTATCTTCCGGACGAATACGAACAGGCTGTGGCAGAGAACCTGAAGGGAAGATTCGTTCTGGTTCTTGCCATGAACGGATATAGCAGCTTGAGGCCGCAGCAGTGCGCGGCATGGGGAGTACAGGTCGGTGCGTATGAGAAGGCCTGCGAAGTTCTCCTGACTCAAGTGACCAATTGGCTGCGTCAGCAATTTCCAGACATTGATGTTCGCTTCATTCATGGAGCGTCGGACATAGGGGTCGACAAGGTGATCGTTCACACAGCGAACACGTTGCGCCGGACTCAGCTCGGTTTCAGCTGTCCAGAGTACATGTTTTATGTGAAGGACGACGACGTTCCGGTGTATGTTGCTCCCACTGTGCGCGAGTATTCGGATGCTTTTGTCCGTTCGAGCGACATCCTGATTGCAGCGAATGGACGTCTTCAGGCGTACCGGATGGACATACAGGCTGTGTTCGATTATGACAAGTCGTTCATTCCCGTGAATGTCCTGCGACTTATCTCAACAACCGGAGGTCCGCCTGCTAAGAATGCTGCCGGTCAGATTGAGGATGCTGTGGCTCATTTTGAGCAACGTGTTCACATTATCGGTCAACGACGATTGAATGATTTTGGGCAGGACAAGTGGCGAGCAGCCATTCTGGAGATCAATGATGTTATGACCAATATTTGTCGGCAGATTCTGCCGTTCGATATTGGGTTGGAAGTCGTCTCTTAAAACCTTTGGAGAAAAAGCCATTGCGTGCAGTGACTTTTTCTCCATTTTAGAGCTTTTTATCCGACAATCATCGGATACAATGCTCTGATTTTAAGCGATAATGTTTAAGATCGCGTTCTTTTAAATCAAAATCGGAGGAAAAATGAGTATTGTCATGTTTGGAACAAGTGCAAATCCGCCCGGACTTCATCATGAAGTAACAGTGCGATTTCTTGCTTCGAAGTTTGACCGAGTGGATGTGTGGCCTTGCGGTCCGCGAACAGACGGAAAAAATTCGACGAATGGGACAGCACCGATCCATCGGGCTGCAATGGCAGATCTTGCCTATGGGAATATTCCAGGTGTCATCGTTGAGTCCTCTGATCTAGAGCAGGATGAATTTTCACGGACCTGGAAAATTCGTGAAAAGTATCTTGCATCTGGAGAAGATGTTTGGCTCGCGGTCGGGACGGATTTGGTCAAGGGTGGCCGTGATGGAAAGAGTGATATTCATCGTTGGGAACGTGGAAACGAGCTTTGGCAACATGCAAAGTTTGTTGTGATTGCACGGGAAGGATACGAGATCGATTCCTGTGATCTTCCTCCACATCATCAATATTTCAACTCGGTTCAGAGTGGTTCGAGTAGTGAGATTCGGGATCTCGCTTTTCATTGGCGTCCATTCGAGTACCTCGTGAATCCGAATATTGCCACTTACATTAAGCGGCATAATCTGTACCGTGGGCTTCCAACGCCTGCTGTTATGGATTACAGAATTGAAGATCCACAACTGCTTGTCGTTGCCGACTCATGGAATGAGGAAGCAAAACGAATGACCGAGATACTCGCGCCTTTGGTTAATGAAGAACATCCGAATCTCATCGTGACTCTTGGCGGCGATGGAACCATGTTGCGGGCGATCCATAAATATTGGCGTCTGCGCGTGCCATTTTTCGGCATCAATCTCGGTCATGTGGGATTTCTACTCAATAATATCCGAGACATTTTCGTTCCGAGCATGCTGGCCGGAAATCACGTTCTCCTTCCATCTCCGCTTTTGCATGTGGAGACATGGAACGAGACATCTGGCGTTTTGCAAAAAGGGCTTGCGTTTAACGACGCATGGCTCGAACGCAAACGCGGCGGTATGGCCGTGATGGAAGTCCTCGTGAACGGGGAGGTGTGGATTCCGCGAGCGGTCGGAGACGGCATGCTCGTATCCACAGCAGCTGGATCAACGGCCTATGCTCGGGCAATGGGAGCAACACCTTTGGCTGTTGGCGACTCGTCTATGTTGCTTGTCGGGTCGAACCTTGCCGAACCGTTCGGTTGGAAATCAGCCCATATTCCTCTCGATGACGTGATCGAGTGTCGCACGCTTGAGCGCGGGACGTCCGTGTCCAAACGGCGTCCGCTTTACGGATTCGTCGATGGTGAAGATCAGGGGGAAGTGGACGGCATGCGGATTCGAACAAGTCGGATCGCGGCCGTGGAACTCGCATACCTTCACGGATATGACCGTCGACGGAAGGTGATGGAATTGCAGTTTCCAAGGTCATAATTTTTTGGAGGAAAAAAGATGAGATATGAGGTGAGAATGCTTCCGCCTATTGTGCGTTCATTACTCGAGGTGGATTTCTACAAGTTCACAATGATGCAGTTGGCCTGGCTGAAACACAAGAGTACGCGTGCAAGGTTCGGATTCAAAAACAGGACCAATATCATTCTTCCATTGACGATTGATGTCGCAGAGCTTAAGAGACAACATGAGTACGTGCGAACGCTTCGATTTCAATCCGATGAGCTCGCATATATTGCCGGTCTTCAGAATCCGAACAAAGGAAACCGTCCATTGTTTCAGGATGGATTTTTGAAAGCGCTTGAGAAGCTTCGACTTCCACCTATTTCGGTTCAGATTTCCGAAGACGGCAGGTCTTTCGAGATTGAAACCGAAGGAAAGTGGTACCAGGCGTCATTATGGGAAACGATCATCATGAATGTGGTGAATCGTTTGTACTATTTGAGTGGTGTTGTGGGTCAATATGGGGTGGATGAAAAAGCTGTTTTGGAAGAGGGACGTCGCCGGCTGAGATGGAAGATCGAAATCCTGAAGCGACACCCATCTCTCCGATTCGCGGATTTTGGTCTGCGGCGTCGCTGGAGCGCGGATTGGCAAGAGGAGGTTCTTCGGACACTTCGAGATGAAGTCTCTGAGCAGCTCCTCGGGACCTCAAATACCTATCTGGCTTATCGGTTGGGTATGCGTCCAATCGGAACGTTCGCCCATGAGCTGGATATGGTGTATCAGGGTGTCTGTCAGGTGTTTGACCAACGGCGGCTCATGTCCCATGAGCTCTTGCTTAATGATTGGTGGAACCTGTACGGTTCCCATCTGTCGATCGCGCTCTCAGATACGTACGGGAGCGATTACTTCATTCGGACATTCGGTCGCGATCGCGCCAGCCGTTGGATCGGGACCCGTCAGGATTCCGGAGATCCGATCGCGTACGGTGAGAAGATGATTCGGATGTATGAAGGATACGGAATTGATCCGGCCGGAAAACTAGTTGTATTCAGTGATGGATTGGATGTAGATCAGATGGTTCGAATCCATGACCACTTCAAAGGGCGTCTTATGACGACTTTTGGGTGGGGGACCAATCTGACGAATGATCTTGGCCATTCGGCTCTGTCCATCGTGGTTAAGGCTCAGGAAGTCGACGGATTTCCGCTTGTAAAGTTGAGCGACAACTTGGCGAAAGCCATGGGTCCTATGGAGGCAATCGAGCGGATCAAGCGGTTGGCTGGATACAAGGACGGCACATTCGAGGAGTGCCGATACTGAAATTTTTTAAACTGTGGTATGTACTGAACGGTATATACCATTTTTCTCGAGTTGTTCATGAGTGGACTGCTCAAGGAAGGTGTGATGGATGAATGTTCATTTAAAATGAAGGGAAGAAAAAATGTCGTCTAAAAGCGTTCTGTTCCATTGTCCCCAGATGGAAAAGTTGGCCCATCAGATCGTGGAACGCCACCCGGAGATTGAACTCGGTATCGTTCGTTGGGATCATTTTGAAGACGGATTTCCGAATTTTTTTGTCGATGGCGTGAAGATATCAGTCAAAGGACGTCATGTGAGTTTCTTGGCATCTTTTGATACGCCAGCGGCGATTTTCGAACAGATGTCTGTGATCTATGCATTCCCGAGTTATCTTGCGCGTTCATTCAAAGTGCTTCTGCCATATTTTCCGACTGGAACCATGGAGCGGGAAAATGAGCTCGGCGAGATCGCTACGGCGAAAACGTTGGCACGGATGTTATCCGCGATTCCGATTTCGAAATTTGGGTCCGCGGAGATTGTGGTTTTTGACATCCATGCACTCGGAGAACGGTTCTATTTCGGAGACCAGGTAGTCACACGGTTTGAAAGTGGAATTCAGATCCTACGAGATCGTCTCGAAAACATGGGACAAGACATCTCGATTGCGTTTCCGGACGATGGAGCCGCAAAGAGGTTTGGAAGAAAGTTTCCGGATTATCCGCAGATCATTTGTGGAAAGGTACGCGACGGAGACAAACGTTACGTCCGAATCAAGGAGGGAAATCCGGTCGGACGACACGTGGTCATTGTCGACGATCTGATTCAGACCGGTGCCACTGCCAGGGAATCCGGACGAGTGTTGAAGGAGACAGGAGCCGAGAAGGTAAGTATTTATGCCACTCATGGCGTGTTTCCAAAGCAGTCGTGGCGTACGTTTCTGGATGCCGGTTTCGAGCATGTCTTCATCACGGATTCTTGTCCGTGGACCATAGAAGCTGTGACTGGCATTGCTCCATTTGAGGTGCTTTCTCTTTCGGGCCAGCTTGCAGAGATTGTTCTCGACCATTAAACGTTTTGGCATGCACCATATGGTACATGCCCCTTTTCTCAAGTCGCTTGCTTTTCGAAGTAGGAGACTTGAGTCGAAGGAGTTTTCGTTCATTAACAGTTCTAAGGAGAAGACAATGAAGGTGGTGATTCCTCAGGCAGTAGTGGGACATATTGGTTCCTGGCTTCGGGAGCGATTGACCGTGAATGGAAAAATACTCACTGCGGTCGTGGGTTTGTCCGGCGGAATCGATTCCGGGCTCGTGGCGCTCATCTGTAAGTATCATGGCATCCCGCTCGTGTGCGTGAATATGCCGTGCCACTCAAGCGCGTGGAGCATGATTCGGGCCAAGAATTTGGCTGACGAGTACGGACTCAAATTCATGATCGTCGAGACCACGAAAGCCGCAGACCTAATTCGTTCGCAGGTGGAAGCTGGACTTGATATCGAAGAAGATGATATCTCTCGAAACGATCTAGCGGGTCTTTATTCGACGAGTCGTTCTCCTGTTCTCGACTTTGTCGCCAAAACCGTCAGATATCGCGATGACGAGGACAGTAGTATCGTCAAGGGTGGTATGATCGTCGGCACTGGCAACCGCGACGAGGACGGCATTGTCCGGTACTTTGCGAAGCGCGGAGACGGGGCAGTGGATCTAAGTCCGATCGCGGACCTGCATAAAAGCGAAGTGTGTCAGGTCTTCGAGTGGCTTGCGACTAGGCTCGCGAACATGAATGGAAGAATGACGATTTATCCTTCCGCTCGGGCTATTCTCAATGCGAAGCCATCCGCGGACCTCTGGGGCGGACAGGAGCAATATGACGAGGACGAGCTCGGCTGTACGTACGCCGAGGTCGAGTGGGTGGATGAGTTCGTGACAGACCTCATTCCAAGTTTCTTCAGGCGTTCTTCCGAACAAAAGGAGAACTGGATCGCGGATTGGGTTCGAAAAGGGATGGTCACGGAGGATCAGGTGGACCTCATCCGCAAGATCACAGCGATCGAGAAATCGACGCGGCACAAAGAGAATTCGGATATTCCGGTGTGCCGCGTGCACACCGCGTTCATGAATGAACCCTGGTTCGAATAACAACAAAATCATCTAGATCGTCCTTATCACAGAGGGCGATTTTTATTTTAAACATTTGACAAATTTTTTTATTATGTTAACATCCTAAGTCACTTAAACAACCAAACCGTATTTTTATGAACAACGTATTTCCACCCATCTCGAATACGTACGCCAATGTTTCCGACCTTTTGGTTCGGTTGGTTGGTGCGTATTTGGAATTTGAAAATGGAGATTCCGCGTTCATTCGCAAACGGTTTAAAATCTGAATCATGGTTCAGGTTTTGAACGGTCTTGCGAAAATGCAAGGCCGTTTTTGTTTGTGTTCTTTTGCAATGTAACAATGGGAGGATGGAAATGAGTCAAGAAATCATAGATGTGGAAGATCGGTATGCAACGCGGAATTGGCGCGAATATTTGCGTGAATTTCGAGAAAGTTGGCGTGTGTATCAATGGGTTTTTTGGGAGCTTATTAGTGCAGATAGTCGAAAATGGATGAAACGAATGACCATAGCGCTTGTGTGCGGAGTCGGGTTCATCACGGCACAATCATGGGCATTGCGTCATGTTTTTGACGGAGTAATCCGGCAAGATATGCCGCGTCTCCTTATTGGATTTGGTTTTTTTCTCATCTGTCTTTTCGGTCAAGCAATTGCGCAACACTATCAAGCCATTTTTCGCGAATGGGCGCTTGGTCTCAACATGGGTCAACTTGATCGCCGAACATCAGAACTGTTTTTTGGAAAATCTCTTGGACAGCATCTGAATGAAGGAGGTGTTCTTTCTTCCGCGAATGTGGAAAAGGGACGCGGTCGGGTGATTGAGCTTGAAAATATGCTTTTGTTTGAAGGATTGGGAGTTGTCATATCCCTTATGGTTTCCTTTCTTTGTCTCTGGTTCGTGAGTCCTGTGGCAGGATCACTCATGACATTTCTGCTTTTAAATTATTTGTTCTGGCTCGTGTATCTGAATCAGCGAGTAAATTTTGTGTGCGGACCAATTGATGCGGAATTCCGCCGTTTGAACCGACATCGAGTTGAACGTTGGGACATGGTGGAACGCGTAAAAACCATGGGCAAAGAACAGGAAGAAATTGATCAGATGTCTGAGTGGTTTGAAAATGCGATAAACCGTGACCGAAATTTTTGGATATGGTTTATTCGTGTGACAACTCTGCGTGGACTCGTAAATTACGCGGTGCTTTTTCTTGTCATGGCATACGGTGCCTCACAAGTATGGCACGGACATTGGGAAGCAGGACTCCTTTATCCATTGTTTAGTTGGAGTAGATATGTAAGCGATAATCTTTGGCGTATTGGACAAATTGAGCATCAACTTAATTGGAATATGCCGGCAGTTCGTTCCTTGAAAGAAGCATTGACCCTACAACCGGATATTTCGGATGGATCTGAAGAGATTTCCATAAATGGAAAAGGGGTACGCATCGAGTTTGATGGTGTCAGTCACGAATATCTTGGTTCAACAAAGGATGAACGTGATTCTTCTTTGCGAACAGAATTTTCCGTTTTGAAGAACGTGAGTTTTTCTGTTGAACCTGGAGAAAAGGTTGCACTGATCGGACCATCAGGTGCGGGAAAAACGACGATCATGCGATTGTTGTTCCGTGCTATGGATCCATCGCGCGGTTCTATTCGTGTAAATGGATTGGATTTGCGACACATTCAGATTCGTTCTTGGCTACGATATATTGGATATATTGCCCAGCAGCCGCAAGTGTTCGAAGGAACAATCGCATCCAACCTTTTGTACGGGGTGCAGTCTGAACGTCAGTCACAGGTCACGGAAAATGACCTCTGGAAAGTTGTTAAACGTTTACAGATTCATTTTGGCAAACGATTAACTCATGGCTTGCAGACTCGTGTCGGTCGTCATGGTTTGAAACTGTCTGGTGGACAAGCACAACGACTTATGATTGGTGCCGCTGCGGCACGTGAGCCAAGATTTATGATTATTGACGAAGCAACAAGTTCACTCGACTCCACAACGGAACGTCAGGTTCAACAAGGGTTAGCAGAGGTTTTGGGAGAAGGGATGGGTGCACTCATTATTGCTCATCGACTTTCAACAGTACGTGATCTCTGCGGCAAGTTTGTTGTCTTGCGTCCGATTGATGGAGTGCAAGGAGAAGAGGCACAAATTGAAGCGGTTGCATCCTCGTTTGAGGAGTTGTACCTCTTGTCTTCAACATTCCGACAACTTGCGGACGATCAAGGAATTCATTTCTAACGTAAAACCGCCTTCCATACAGGAAAGCGGTTTTTTGTTTTATTTATTTATTGATTTCTACTCGTACTCGATACCCTTTCGCTCGTGCATCAGCAGCAAGAGTGGTTTGATGTTCACGTATAGAAATAACTCCACTAATTTGAATTTCTTCAGGAATTTCTGT
>Ga0076266_101_pt1 | contig 179351 bp, 166 predicted proteins | sample RifGroF2_FD_67751 | JGI IMG/M metagenome (GOLD analysis project Ga0076266, IMG submission 67751) | Parcubacteria (Uhrbacteria) bacterium GW2011_GWF2_41_16 | reverse complement strand
GAGTAGTGTTTGCGGTATCAAGTGACGAAATTGAAGGCAGAATTGACCCATTTTTTTACAAACCATATTTCAAAACTTTACAGAAAGCGATTGAAAGCAAAAAATATTCCGAGCTTGGCGAGTTAGTAGAATTTGCAAAAGAAACATGGGATCAAAAAAGTATTTTTGATAATCAATTTCCGTATATTGAAATCAGTAATATTGACACATCAAATGGCGAAATTGCAAAAACTGATTTCGTGCCAGTTGTAGAAGCTCCGAGCAGGGCGAAAATGGTCGTGAGAGAGGGCGATATAATAGTTTCTACCACCAGACCAAACAGGGGTGCAATAACACGGATTTCAAAAGAGCAAGACGGATTTATTGCTTCAACTGGTTTTGCAATTTTGCGGAATTTGAAAAATAGCAAAGTTCTTAAAGATTATTTGTTTGTCGCTTTGCGGACAAGTTTGTCTTTACAACAAATGGAACAGCGAACGACTGGCGGAAATTATCCCGCCATAACGACGGAAGATTTGAGAAAAATTAAAATCGTTGTGCCGGAAATAAAGACGCAAGAGAAAATTATTAGTGGCGTAAAAACGATTTATAATAAAGCAAGGAATTTACGCCAAGAAGCAGAGATTGTTATTTGCGAAGCACAAAAACAAACAGAGGAAATGATATTTACATAAACTATGCTCAAAAAAGCTGTCATGTATGTCCGCGTCTCGAGCAAGGAACAAGCCGAGCAAGGATTCTCCCCCGAGGCACAGCGCGTCTGTCTCTATAACTTTGCACGTAGCAACAGCTTTGATGTTGTAAAGGAGTTTGAGGAGGCCGAAACAGCCAAAGACAGCCGACGCAAGGAATTTGCGGCCATGCTGGAATATGTAAAAACCAAAGACATCAAAAATATCCTTGTTGAAAAAACCGACCGTCTGCACCGCAATTTTACCGACTATGTTGCTATCGACGAATTGGTCGAAAAGTATGGTGTGACCGTTTGGCTTGTAAAAGAGGGGAACTCAATCGGAAAAGACAGCAGAGCGTCTGATAAGCTCATGCATGGCCTTAAAACCGTTTTGGCAAAGGGTTTTATTGATAACCTCAAAGAGGAAGTACGAAAAGGTTTTGATGTAAAAATCTCGTATGGGGAGTATCCGCACCAAGCTCCCCTCGGTTATCTCAACACAAAAGACCCGCACAATCCAAAACACAACATTGTCACGCCCGATCCTGTAAACAGCAAACTGATCATCAAAATGTTTGAATACTACGCCACAGGTATTTATTCAATGAAATCACTCATCGCAAAACTTGAAGACGACGGGCTCACTCTTAACCTTCCGCCGTTTCTCAAAAGTGGCAAATTGTATATCTCGACAGTACAGCGTTGTTTAACCAGTCCGTTTTATATCGGAAAGTTTCAGTGGAATGGAAAAATGATAAATGGAACTTACGATCCAATTATCAAACCAGAACTTTGGGCAAAGGTTCAGGATGTTATCAATGGACGCAGTATCAATCTTCGTAAAGAGCACAATGTTATGCCTTTTACTTACAAAGGAATGTTTACTTGTGGCGAATGTGGGAGATCGGTGACGGCAGAAAAGAAAAAAGGCCGTTATGTTTACTACCATTGCACTCAATACAAAACCGAATGTAAACAACCGTGGGTAAAAGAGGAAAAAATTGAAAATCGTTTTGAAAAAATTACCAAGCTTTTGAAAATTAGTGACAAGGGCGTGGCTTTTGTTTCCTTGGCACTCAAACAATCGTTGTCAGAAAAGCGTCGGGGGCAAGATAAGGCCTTTGAAGCCCTTATTGCCGAGCAGACGCGAATTAAACAGCGAATGGACACCATGTACGAAGACCGACTTGATCACAAAATATCTGAAACTGATTATGATCGGCATTTTTCTGATTACACAAAGCAACTCGAAAATCTCGAGGAACGAATCGGAAAACATAATCGCGCAGACATCAGTTATTACGATTTTGGCCACAGGATTTTAGAACTCGCAGAAAACGCCGAAAGATTGGCCAAACTCGCAACTCCCGAAGAAAAACGCGAACTAACGCAATTTTTACTATCGAACTCAAAAATTACAGACGGCGAGCCGATTTTTTCGCTGAAATTACCATATTCCGCAATCGAAAAACGGTCACCTTGCGATGACCGTTCCTCGTGGCAGGGGCGATAGGAATCGAACCTATGTCAGAGGTTTTGGAGACCTCCGTCCTACCATTGAACGACGCCCCTATATTTTCGGCTCAAAAATCATACAAAAATCTATCTCTTCTGGCAAGCAATTAAAAAATTCGATAAACAACCGAGGAGCCCTCTTGATATATTAAATTCACATAAGAAGGTGGTGATTCGTTCCATTTAAAATGTGCGTTGGTATATACATATATCACACCATGCGTTTGTAAAAAATCCTTGCGCCAGGTCTCTGTGGTTGTTGGATCAAAAAATTTTGTCAATGCGTCATATTTGCGACCATTCTCAATGGTATTTGCCCAATGTCCTGCATACACCCGTCGCCCAATCCATCCTCCAAGTTCATCTATTTGTGATGGAACAGTTATCACAACCGCATTTTCTGGAAAATTTGTCCGCATCCATTCAAAAGCACGCACGGTATCTTGTGTCAGATAATTTTCTCCAGTTTGAACAGGATTATTTGCATGGATATTTATAACCCATAAAACAATGGAAGAAGAACTCAAAAATAAAACAAGAAAAACAAGAAAAAAATTATATCCAATTTTATATCTCATTTTTTCCCAAATCCACTGCACGGCAACAACAGAAAAAACAACAAGAGGAAAAAGCCACCCTTCAATCAATCGACGTTGAAAATCAACTGGAATATATAACAATAGAGGTTGAACAATCAACCAGACTGCCAAAAATCTCCAAAAAATATTTTCTGTGATCTCTTTTCTTTTTATCCAAAGACCTATTCCTGCCAAAGGAATAAACAAACCAAATCCTAAAAGGATATACAAACCACTTGGAGAAAGAGTAATGCTTTGTCCAAGAATCATTTTTGTTTCAGGAGTGGATGTGTTCAAAAAATAATAATACCCAATGGTGGGTAATGAAAAAATCGTTGCCATCAAAAATACCATCCATGATCGATCATCAAAATGTCCACGTATCCATTCCAAAAAAAGAAAAATTAAAGGAATGAACGTAAAAAGAATAAGGTAATACGGATGAAGTTGATAAAAAATACCCACAACAACCCCTGTCATTATAGCTGTTTTCCATGTTCTTGTTTGAAACAAACGAATGAAGAGAAAAAAACACATCAACAACAAAATGGTTGAAGCCACAAAATGTGGACTATACAATATAGAAAGAAAAGGGGTGGACTCAGGCATCCATCGATCAATAGGCTGAAACATGTAAAAACATTCCCACCATATGGGTAAAATTCCACCTATGCCGGAACCAAAAAGAAAAAGAACAGTTGTGAGTATTCTCAAACGAATGGAAGAAAAAAAGAGAGAGACAAATCCATAGGTCATCACACAAAGAACAGGAATCAAGCAAATACGACTGATGTGATACGCTGCAATGGAAGATATGTGAAAAAATCGAGCTCCAAACCCAATAAAAAGCCAAAAAAAATGAAAAAATGGCATGGTTGGTTCTGTTGTAAACAAATTATCTAAAAGCCATCTCCCTTGTTTTGCTTGTTCAATCAAAGAAAGATAATACGGATAATCTCCATTTGAAAAATATGGTCTTCCAAACCAAACCATTCCATGGGTGGATGCTAACCATATTCCATACAAAGAAGGAATGCATGCAAACAAAATAACAACACAAGAAACAAGACCAATCAACTTCCATTCCACTTTTGTAAAACGAATCTGAAAAAAATTTTGCATACTCTTCTCGAACAAGAGTGTATCATTTATCCCCACCTAGGTGTCGACTTTTCTCAATTATGTTATACTTTTCTTAGAAATTCTTAATTTTTTCTCTATGGCGAAGATGACAAAAAGTCAGATGATCGCAAGTCTTGCAGAAGCGAGCGAGATGTCCAAAAAGGATGTCACAGCCCTTTTGGACAATATGGTCACCATGGCTTACAAAGAAGTGAAGACAAATGGCGAATTCGTCATTCCTGGCGTGGGCAAATTGGTCAAAGTCGATCGACCAGCACGCATGGGTCGCAACCCGGCCACAGGCGAAACAATTCCAATCCCTGCCAAGACCGTGGTCAAATTCCGCGTGGCTTCCGCAGCCAAAAAAGCCGTTCTTTAATAAGAAGGTTTTTATACAAAATACCCTGTTTTTACAGGGTATTTTGATTTACTTGGTTTCTTTATGGGTCGTATGTTGACGACACCATTTGCAGAACTTACTAAGCTCCAAGCGTTCTTTGATGACTTTTTTATTTTTGGTGGAATTGTAGCCAATACGGCGACAAGTGGTGCATTCAAGTTTGATGCGGGTATCTTGAGACATAAGCAAAAGAAGGCAATTGATGTGCGGAGAGTAACATGCGAGGAAAAAAGAGTCAATTTGGAGCCGAAAGAGGGATTCGAACCCACGACCTACGGTTTACAAAACCGTTGCTCTACCCCTGAGCTATTTCGGCGTATCAAGAATGGTGGGTGGAGTAGGATTCGAACCTACGAAGGCGTAAGCCAGCAGATTTACAGTCTGCCCCCGTTGACCGCTTGGGTATCCACCCGTTTTTATAAGACTTGATTATCCTACCTGAACGAAAAAATATGGTCAATAAAATCGTATATTTACAACAGATAATCTGACTGATTTATATGATGGTCGTAAAACTTCTGAGTTAAAATGCAATGTCCATATAAAAAACACTGCGTACCTATGCAATGTTTTTTATGGAGCCGTCGTCGGGAATCGAACCCGAGACCTTCGCCTTACCATGGCGATGCTCTACCATCTGAGCTACAACGGCATCTCTGCTGTGAAAAGAATACTGAAATTCAAAAAACCTGTAAAGACTGACATCAAGGATATCTATCCTTGAATTTCATGAGAACGAGTTCTTTCCATCTCTTGGATACGACGCCCAAATTCTTCTAATTTCTTATTTTCCGGATTTACATCATGTAATAGACCAAGACCACGTGCCGCTTCTTCTGGTAAACGTGCAGCTAGACAGGTCTCAATAAAAAAATCCAGATATTTCGGATTGTGCGGACGTAATTCCACAGCACGACGGATATATGGAACTGCCGATGTCACATTTCCCTCTTTTATTTCCAATTCCATAAGACTCACCTGAACACTTGCATCTTCTGGAGCGATTTTTGAAGCAAACATGAGAGTTTCTCGTGCTTGGGTGTATTGCCGATCCTGTAAATATAGATTTCCTAATTCTTCATACGCTTTTACGTATTTTGGATTATGGCTAATGATTTCAATATAACGTTTTTCCGCTTCAAACGATTCGCCTTGTTGAATAAACGCAGCAGCTTCATTCATTAAACGTCGAATAGTTTCTGGATCTGTGGCATGGGCTGCATGAGCTGCCCCTTTTTGCAGCCTCCGATAATACTGTTCCATGGCATACAAACGTTGTACTATTCGGCGCCCAAACCGTGAAACATTCTTTCCAATCAAACGCATCCATTTTACTAAACCAGATGAATGTCCTCCCAACCAACGTTCAACACGTCGAGCAATAATTGCCTCTTTCACCTGACGTGTTTTTTCTTCAGGTAAATCATGAATATTTAATATACGTAATTGTGGAATTTTACGTATTGCAATAATAGCAACCGGTATAAAACTGATAACAAGAATTGCAAACGGAATGAAAATCCACCATCCCATATATTATTGTTGACTTTCAATTACTTGGGTAGCTGTGTGAAGAATCTCGCTCCATTGACTGATTTTCACACTTGCACCACCTACGAGCAACCCATCAATGGCTTGTTCGCGCAAAAAAGCGTAACTGTTACCGCTATTTATACTTCCTCCATACACGATTCGGACAGAATCGACAAGTGTTCTTTCCATCAACTCAGAAAGAATGCGCCAAATGGTTGTATGTATACGAACAACATCAGCAGGATTTCCAGCATTCCCCGTTCCAATCGCCCACACAGGTTCATAGGCTATCACACATCCGTGAGGAGAAAATCTCACTCCATCTAAAGCCATTCGCAATTGACGTTCAACGACTTTCTCTGCTTCTCCACATTTTCGCTCTTCTTCGTTTTCCCCCACACACACAATGGGGATCAGACGATGACGCAATGCAGCAAGGACTTTATTCTTCACAATTTCATCTGTTTCTCCAAACAAGTTTCGACGTTCCGAATGTCCGACAATCACATATCCGCATCCAATTTCTGCGAGCATCCGACCGGAAATCTCCCCGGTGTATGCTCCGACATCTTCAAAAAAAAGATTCTGTGCCCCCAACCCAATCCGGCTGTGTGCCACGGCTTTTCGCACTTCGGTTAAAGCAACAGACGGTGGACATACTACAACATCTGGTGCAAAGGTCTTTCCTCGCATCCCTAAAAGAACAGCCCGCGCCAATGCCAAACTTTCACGAACACCAACATTCATTTTCCAATTGCCGATAATCAATTTCGACATAGGTAAAGAAAATATTAAAGGATGTTCGACGGAAGATGTTTCAAAAAAATCGCTGGTGTTTTATATGGACCAATCACTCCCAAACAAAGCCGTTCATAATCCAAAATATCCTGCGCCGCTTGTTGCACTTCTTGGACATTCACTCGCTGAAGCCGTTTCACATACATTTCCGGGGTCTCGACTTTGCGGCGAAACAATTCCTGTCTCGCATAGTATTCGGCACGGTCCGAAGAATCTTCCAGATGAAGCATGAGTTTTCCATGGACATAATTTTTTGCAAGCTTCAATTCTTCCGGCTTAACTCCTCGCTTTTTTACAAGTCGTAATTCATCCATGATGGTTTTTAATGCTAAATCAAGTCGTGCTTTTTCCAACCCAGCCTGAATCGTAAAATTTCCTATATCCTCATATGGCGACTGGCTCGCACGAATCATATAGGCAAGACCTCGCCGTTCACGAATTGAAACAAATAAACGCGAGCTCATGGTTCCTCCAAGAATAATTCCAAGGATTCGAGCAGCGGCATCACGTTTATCATGCAATCCATAAGATGGAAAACCAATCGCAAGTTGGATCTGTTGTGTTTCTTTATGTTGAATACGAATCCGTGGAGTTCGGCGCGTTGGCAACACACCAAATGGACTGAATTCTTTTGGTTCAGTCTGTGTCTCTTTCACAGTTCCAAATGTTCCATCCAACCACCCTTCTATTTCTTCCGGAATCTTTCCTGCAGCTGCAATCACCATGCGTGATGGAATGTAATGTGAATCACGATAGCGAAGAATATCTGCACGCGACATCGCTCGCATGGTTTCAGGTGAACCTGCAATCTGCCAACCGAGTGTATTGCCATCAAACATGGCTTGCTCCATGAGCTCCTCTGAATACATGATCGGGTTATCCTGATACATGTTAATTTCCTCAATAATCACTCCGCGTTCGCGATCTAATTCTTTTTTATCGAACTTCGAGTGAAACAACATGTCATGCAAAACATCAACAGCGAGTTTTAAATGATGACTGTCCACTTTTACATAATACCCTGTCAAATCTTTTCCTGTATACGCATTATATTCTGCTCCAACTGAATCCAATGCTCGGCTGATATCAAGGGTTGTTGGACGGCGTTTTGTTCCTTTGAACATGAGATGTTCAATAAAATGCGATGCACCATTGATGGGAGCATCTTCGTATCGCGAACCAACTTTACAAAGCACAAGAAGCGTGGCTGCATCTGTTCCTTCAAATGGAATCAGATGTGTGCGCAAGCCATTTTTCAAAGTCAGGAAAGAAGACATAATTTTTGATTCAAATAGGAAATCAATTCACTAAGAGCAATACGTTCTTGTTTCATCGTGTCGCGATCACGAACGGTTACGGTTTGATCCGTGAGTGTATCAAAGTCGACAGTGATGCAAAAAGGCGTTCCAATCTCGTCTTGACGACGGTATCGTTTTCCAATGTTTCCATGATCATCAAATTCACACAAAAATTGTTTTCGCAAATCCACATAGACATTTCTCGCTTGCACCACGAGTTCAGGTTTATTTTTTAACAAAGGAAATACTGCCACTTTCACCGGAGCAAGCGCATGAGGAAATTTCAATACCACACGCGTCTCTCCATCTACATCTTCTTCTGTATATGCTAAATCTATACACATCAAAAAGAGACGATTAAGCCCAACAGATGTCTCCACAATATGCGGAACAAACCGTTCTTTTGTCGTTTCTTCAAAATAGGAAAGATCAGCTCCAGAAAATTTTGCGTGTTGAGCCAAATCCCAATCTCCTCGTGCATGAACGCCTTCAATTTCCTTAAACCCTCCCAAAGAAGCAAAATTATATTCAATATCATGGGCCTCGGATGCGTAATGCGCGAGTTTCTCATGTTTGTGCCATCGAATCTTTTGTTCAGGAACTCCGATCGCTTTATACCATTCCCATCGTGTTGCTCTCCAATTTTCGTACAACGCTTTTGTCATGGATGGATGGTGAAAATATTGCATTTCCATTTGTTCAAATTCTCGCGTACGAAATACAAACTGTCTTGCAACGATTTCATTGCGAAATGCTTTTCCAATCTGTGCCATGCCAAACGGTAATTTTGGATGAAGTGCATCCATGGTATTTTTGTACTGCAAATAAATACCTCCACATGTTTCCGGACGCAAGTATACAACATTTTCCTCAGACAATTCATTTGTAGGTGAACCAAGATTCGATTTAACCATCAAAGAAAACTGTTTAGCGGACGTCAGATCTTTTGATCCACATACCTGACACACCAATTTTTTTTCATGACGTAATCGCTCAAGTTCTGCATTGATGGTCTCAATCGGAACCTTATCTGCTTCAATCCCATACGATTCCAAAACATGATCAGCGCGAAATCGATTTTTACATGTTCGACAATCAATTTGTGGGTCATCAAAACTTCCCACATGTCCGGAAGCAACCCAAGTCGTTGGATGCATGAAGATAGCAGAATCAAGCCCTAATATGTCTTCGCGCCACTGCACCATGTGTTTCCACCAAGCGTCACGAATATTATTTTTCAATAAAGCTCCATAATGTCCATAATCATAAATCGCCGCGAATCCACCATAAATTTCAGACGAAGGAAAGACAAATCCTCGCCGTTTACACAAAGAGACAAGCTGTTCCATGGAAGTTTCTGCCATATCAAACCGTCATAATTTCTTCTTCTTTTTGATGGCCGGTGTCCTCCACTTTTTGAACGTATTCTTTTGTCATCTTGTCGATTTCTTCAAACAGACGAAATTTTTCATCTTCGCCTATTTCTTTTTCTTTTTCCATTCCAACCACTTCCTCGCGTGCTTTTTCCCGTACCCCACGAAGACTCACACGAGCTTGTTCTAATTTTTCTTTCATCACTTTGACAAGCTGTTTGCGACTCTCTTCTGTCATCGGTGGCATCACTAAGCGCACAACTTTTCCGTCAACCACTGGATTGATTCCAATATTGGATTCTTGAATCGCTTTTTCAATCGCTTTCAAAAGCCCTTTATCCCATGGTTCGATCACCAATGTTTTGGCATCAGCCACATTGACCGAAGCAGTTCCTTTGATGGTCATAGGTGCGCCATATGCTTCCACCATAAGATCTTCGACAATGGCAGGGGTCGCACGCCCAGTACGCATCTGAACAAGTTCTCCACGCATATGTTCGATCACCGCTTCAAATTCCGGTTTGTATTGAGTTAACATCACAGACATAAACAGGTAAAAAATATTTTATTTCTCAATCTTTGTAACACCCAAATATATGACCTCTGGATGTTCTGGATTCACAAGGAGTATGGAGGCTGAACGTGAACTTGGAAGTTTTTGTGTTTTCCAAGTCACTCCACTATCAATGGATGTATAAAAAGTGGAAGACGTTGCGTAATAAATAGTTTGTGGATCTGTCGGATTCATGGCAACAGCACGAACAATAACTTGTCCTGGAGCTGTCACTAATTTCACCGCTTCCCAACTATCTCCTACATCTTTTGAGCGAAGCAACCCATACTTCGTCGCTGCTAAAATTATGGAACCATCTTCGCTTTGAACAAGGGAAAAAATATCTTCTCCTTCTTTGAATGGTTTCAATGCTTCTTCCATTTTTGTCCAAGTCACTCCAGCATCAACACTTTTAAACAAACCACCACCTGTTCCTACCAGAAGAATTCGACTGTCTTTATGACTCACAACCAACTGAGTCACTTCTCCTTTTACGGTAAATAATGTTAACCAAGTTACTCCACGATCAGTACTTTTCAAAATATCTCCATTTGAAAGACCAAGATAAACTGTATCAGACTGATACCAATCAAGAGCAACACGACGCGGACTTACTCCGGAACGCGCCTCTTGATACACACTTTGAAAACGCCGACTACATGTTTCTGTTTTATACAATCGTGTTCCACTGACTGCATAGACGGTACAAATATCTGCTGGATCAACAGCAATAGATCGCACACCTCCTTCCTTCAACTGACTATCTCCAGGATATTGCCAAGAAACTCCGTTATCATAACTAAATAAAAGACCATTTTCTTTTGTTCCCATGTATAACGTTTTCGTATCTGATGGATCAAAAGTCATCGTCAAGACATCGGTCGTTCCAACACTTCCAACTCCTTTCGCAGACGGAAATGCAACCGATTGTGACCACTTTGCAGCTCCATCAATGGATTTGTATACCCCTCCATCCTTTACACCTTGCTGTGACTTTGTTCCTCCAAGATTTAAACATCCCGCACCAGAAAAAAGAAAAAAAGCCAGAAGAGGAATGATCCAAAAACGTGTTATTTGCATAAAATAAACATTAAAAAGAAAGGAACAAATGTTCGATAGCTAGTTGAGGATTCACATGGGAAGAAAAATCTATTCGAATTTTTCGCAAAACTTTCAAGATACGACTCCATTGATTTGGCGAACGGCTTTTTGCAAGAGACACGAATATTTCTCCAAAAAATTCAGCATAATTTTTTTCTATTCCAGAAGAAATAAGAAAGAGATCTCGTAACATCCATTCCCATATATTCAACAAATGAAGAAGAGATTCTATTCGATTCGCTTCCTCTTTTGGAACCTGTTCCGCTGCCAATACCAAACGTTCACTCAATGGTTTTTGCAAAAGAGCCATCAAATTTGCGCATGTTTTTTCTTCTTGTATACGTTCCTCTGGATTTTCCAAAAAACGAAATGCACGTCCAGGACAGCCATGAGAAATTCGTGCCATTTTTTTTGCTTCTTCAGAATGAATCCCCCGTATTTCTAATCCATGAATCATTTTCTGTTCTGAAACAAAGGGACATCGAAGAATCTGGCAACGAGAAACAAGGGTTGGAAGTAATTGTTCTGGAGAAGTCGCACGTAACATTAAAATCGTTTTTACTGTTGGTTCTTCCAATAGTTTTAATAAGGCATTTGATGCTTCCAGATTCAATACATCTGCTTCTTCGATCACAGCCGCTTTGTATCCGCCAAGAAATGCACTCATTCCAAGACGTTCACGCAATGTACGAATCTGTTCAACTGTAATGGCAGATTTTATTTTTCCTGTTTTTTCATCTGAAAGCCGACGAACAAAAGAAATATCTGGATGAGCAAGCCCTTCTGGAAAAAGCGTTTGTAAAAACCAATGAATGACCGTTGTTTTTCCCACTCCTTCTGGACCAACAAAAAGATAGGCATGAGATAATCGATCCGCCGCAGCCGCACGCTCCAAAAATGCAATAACTCGCTCTTGGCCAATCACGGAAATAGTTGACGATTCTGAAACAGACGACATATGCAGAAGTATAACATATATCGGTCTCTAAAGTCTTTTTCACCATTCTTAAACAAATTGTTTAAACTAATTGACAAAAAGCTTATTTTTTGCTAAATTAAATACATCTGTTTTTAAAAAAAATGGAGTAAATGCCGCTCCGTTTGCGGCAAAGGAGGCTTAAATGCCAATCGACGACCTCGCCCAGATGCTTTTGGGCGCGGCAGAGTTACTCATCACCAAACCATTTTCTGGCGGAATCACTGCCTGGCTTTGCACCACATTCATGGTATTTGTGGTACTGCCTGTTGGTGTGGGAATGATCTTCGAGATTGTTGGGGCAAAAATCCCCACACTCCATTTCGATCACCGCGCTCAGTGGTGGTTCAAATGGTGTGTTCGGAAGCCAATCGTGGCTCTCTGGCACATTCTCGAGGCCAGCCGTCGATGGTTTTGGCGGAATATGTTTCGACCCCTGCTTCAGGGATTTGGCCGCGGAATCCGATACATATACCGCCAGCTCAACTACCGACGGCGATACGGCATCTGGATGCCGTAAGACCAAAAACATCTTCCGTTGAAGAATCTTTTCTTCAACGCAGACACACGGTGGTGAATGTTCGCCACTGGGTGACTGCAAACTTTGGAGCAAAAAATGAAAATCCTTGTTCTAAATATTTCGGGACAAAATCCCGAGGTTGATCGATTTTTGTCCGAACTCCGGACACGAATTCCGGAAGTCGAAATTCAGACTCATGAAAGTCAGCCTGGTGAAATCCACGTCTTGTGGAATATTCAGGAATATTTGGATCAAGGAATAAAATTCTTCCTCCTTCCATACACAAAGGAAGGGGTGTCGAATGCCTGGATAGAAGTGATCGGTTGTCAGAGACAGGGTCGTCCTGTCAAACTTCTTCCGGTCATGTTTGAGGGTGGCAAGGCTCCAGCAGGTTTAGCTGCTGCCAAATATGTCCGAATGGATGGCGGCACAACCGACGTAGAGCGCGAATGGAATTTGTTCGCGCGCGGTCTTCGCAAATAAGTAACACACTCTCGCCAAACGGAATTCATCCGTTCGGCGCAGACATGTGGCCACGAATTTATTTATTCATGGACAAATGTCTGCAAGTTTGTTAGAGAGAAGATGTGATATTTTCGTAGAAGGTAGAAAACGTAGAAGGAGAAAGAATCATGGCGGTTATAATCATTCGCCAAGATGGGTTTGAAGAATATCCGTTTGGAAAACCAGCGGAACCCAATGAGGAACCTTTACCGCAAAGACCGACGATCTGGGACGTTCCACAACCACAAATCGTTCCGGTCACACCGAATGAACCAAAGGGTCCGCCGTTTCTACCGTTCATTGATCCGAATTGGTCTCCTCCACCGAGACCTCGATCGCGTTACAACCTTCTAAACTAAAAGACCCCTATTAGGAGGTCTTTTTTGAAATGACGAAAAAATTTTTTACCGTTTTTCTGTCGGATAATTTGCAGATCCTTCCCAGGCAAGATTAAACATCTGACGCAAGGTGTCTGCGATCTCTTTGCTTGTAAGAACAACACCAAGCATGGCGCTTGTAAACGAGTAAAGGAAAACCGTATTGTTGCGAACAATAAAATCTCCATGAATAGGGAATTTTTCTGCAGGAACCAGACGCACTTCTCCACCGGTAATTTTTGGCACTTTAGAAAAATCAGGATTCTTCATGACGGCAATCAGACGATAAGAAACATTGCGTTTTTGAAGTTCTTCCAAATGACGTTCGCGATGATGAATGAGTTCGCGAATATTTTCGATGTCGTCAATGGAAACCATTTCCACAAACTCCCCTTCCATGGCTTCAAACACTTCCATAACCGAAACAATTCCTTCTGCACCTTCCAAATAACGAATCTGGGGTTTTACCCCTTCAATATTATAAACTGCGTGAAGTTTTGGCAAAACAGAACTAATTTCTTTTTCTTTTTCTTCCAATTCTCGGCGCTGAAGACGAACAATCGTCAATAAACGTTCTGGAGATTCTGCAGCAAAAAAACGTTTCTTTCCTTTAACAAACGTGCTCATGAGTCCACGAGCAGCCAAAGTTTCAATCATGACGTAGGTAGTCGCACGATTAACATTCGCTTTTTTGGCAATGTCTTGGACAACAGCTGGCCCTAATTCAAGGGAGGCAAGATAAACAGCACCCTCTTTTTCAGAGAGGCCAAGATGAATGAGTTCGCGAATGAGTTCTTCCATAAAAATAAAGGAAAAAAGAGAATGTCACTATTTTTTGACACTATACACGACCTTTGAAAAATATGCAAGCTTGTGAAAGAAAAACGGAGTATTTCTTGTTATCCACAGCTCAAACAAGCCCTTTTAACACATCCCATGTCTTTCGTGCGGTCGTCTGCCAAGAAAATGATTGTGCACGTACTATTCCTTTCTGCACCAAATCCTCAATCAACCCTTGATCAGAGGTAATACGTTGGAAACCTGATGCCCATGTTTCCGGTTCATCTGGAGAAAGAAATAATCCAGCATCTCTCACCACTTCCCGATGTGCAGGAATATCAGAAGTCAAAAGAGGAATTCCACATGCCATGGCTTCCACGTTTGAAATTCCAAATCCTTCATATCGACTTGGAAACACATACGCAAATGTGCCATTCATCAAGGCGGGGATGTCTACTTCTTCAACCCATCCCAATGGACGGATTGACTCTTTAAATGGTGAGCAATCAACAGCTTGATGAATTTCTTCAAATCCAAATCCAGACATTCCAATCAACACCAATTCAAATGGGTCACCTGTTCCGCGGGATCGTTTAAATATTTCAAACGCACGAATGAGCAAGGGAATATTTTTTTTACGTTCAAGGCGACCAATACTTAAAAAATAATTTTTTCGACTCAGACGATATTTTTGTAATACCTCCTCAACAACCGTACTCTCAAGCGGATGATAATGTGTCACATCATGAGAAAGTGGCGTCACAACCATTTGTTCAAGAGGAACACCATACGCGTCTGCAAGTTCTTTTTTTGTCCATTCGGAAGGTGTTAAAAGAATTTCTGCATGCTTGATGGCAAAACGAACCTCTTTTTCCTGATGTTTACGTTCTATTGGATCATATAAATCAGGAAATCGGTGAAAAGCAATGTCATGAATAGTTGTAACCGTTGCGCGTTGCTTGCTTAATGTATGCGGATGAATACGTGGGAATGATTGGGTTGGAACAAAAAGAATATTTGGCGATCGTCGCAGCATTTCCCAACTCATGCGACCCTGCATCCATCCAGTAGAAAAAGGCCAATGCAGCACACGTGTTTCCCATTGTGGAGGAAGCACAGCAAGTTCTTCCTGAAGAGCCGAAGGGCTATAAAGACAAACACGATCGTCTGATTCGAGTGTTTGAGATTTGAGTGCCTGGATGAGATGGTAACTGTACCAATCGGCACCTGTTCGTTTTTGTTTTGCAGCGGACGAAGCGTCAATGGCAAAAAACATAATTCTCTAACTCGTAAATACGCTTCGTTTATATGCATCCAAATTTTCAAGAGCAATACCCGTTCCTTTGACCACACACAATTGTGGATCTTCTGCGACATACGTTGGGACTCCTGTTGCTTCTGCAATAAGTTGATCAAGATTGCGGAGCTGAGAAGATCCTCCAGACATAATAATTCCCTTTTCCATCACATCTGCAGATAACTCTGGTGGTGTTTTGTGTAAAACTTCTTTCACAGTTGCAATAATTCCTTCCAATTCATCTTGAATCGCTTCGGTCACATCATCAGATGTCACCTCAATAATTTTTGGAAGACCAGTAATCATGTCACGACCCTTTACTTCCATGGCAAGCTTCTCTGGTAAATACATAGCTGAACCAATCTGAATTTTAATTTGTTCAGAAGTACGTTCCCCAATAGCCAATCCATATTTGCGACGGATGAATTCTGAAACCGCATGATCAAATTTTACTCCCCCAATACGAATAGACGCAGATGCAACAATTCCTCCCAAAGAAATAACAGCCATTTCAGCCGTTCCTCCTCCAATATCAATAATCATGTGCCCAGACGGCGAACCAATGGGAATATTTGCTCCGATTGCAGCCACAATTGGCTCTTTAATAATATAAGCAGCGCGGGCACCAGCAGTCAGAGTTGCGTCAATAACAGCACGACGTTCCGTTGAGGTAATGCCTCCTGGAACAGCAACCATCACTTCTGGTCGAAAAATACGAATTCCTCCTAATGTCTTGTTAATAAAATAACGAAGCATGGCTTCGGTTGTGCGATAGTCGGCAATCACTCCATCCTTCAATGGTCGACGCGCCACGATGGTATCTGGTGTGCGTCCAATCATATCCTTTGCCTCCCTTCCAACCGCAAGCACTTTTTTATCAATTTTTGAAATAGCCACAACAGACGGTTCGTTGATAATGACTCCTCGTTTCGGAACATACACAAGAACCGTTGTTGTTCCCAAATCAATTCCAATTTTTTTTATAAACATAGAAATACTTCCCTTTCTTCAAAAATTCACCTCAAACGTCCGATCTTGATCTAATTTCGTGTTCAATCGATAGACATCATCATTCCATTCTTTCATTTCTTCTTCAGGCAAGGCGTGTTTGAGCGTTTTATCAAAATCAAGATCAAGCGTCAATGCATGAGATAAAGCTCCTATCTGTTTATAGACTTTCAAATGATACTGATTTTTTTGAATTATCTCCTTTATCGAAGAAGGGAGTAAATATTCGAAATGCAACTCTTGTGTTTGTCCTGGTTCTACAGATGTAAATGCTCCGAACACTTGAAATCCAAGTTCTTCTCCCATATCTACAGACCCTGGATTTCGGTTTGGATCTTTCAGTGCATCATCAATAAACATACCGGATGCGCGAAGAAGACGACTTCCAAGCGGAGTATACACACGTGTATAGGTTCGATAGCGCGTTGTCTTCCAATCAAAATTTCCTTTGTGCTCATATCGGATCGTTACTTGTGCGACATATTCTCCATCACTTGATGGACGTATACTATAAAAAATAGTCCGCTGAACCGCAGGATCTGATTTCAGACTTGCAAGATTTGCATCCACAACCATCAAATGGTCTCCGTCTGATGGAGTGATGTTACCGGCCCACCCTGCATGTATCAGACGTTCTTGTATCTCTGAATCTGTGTGAAAAAAAGCCATGTGTTTTTTCTGAATCGCTTCAGAAAAAACATCTAAAAATTTTGACCATTCTTTGGCTGGAAGATTCATGAATCGATAACGCACTTTTTCAATCAGACCGACTAAAATATCTTTGCGCTGTGGTTCAGGAATACCTGCTTTGGAAAATCCAAACTGCACCTGATACTCTAACGTCTCTGCAATATTTTCTGAGGTAAAAATTTGTCCTCCCATTTCAACCGGTCCCAATAATCGCAATAACTCGGCTGCAAACGTTGGCGTAAATGCAATCACCCCATCAAATGTCTCTGGGAAACCAAACTGAACACGCATCTCTTCAGGTAACACACGATTTTCTTGTTCAAAAATTGCAAGCGCTTGTCTAGCCGAAACAGAAAAATCAGGAGACCAATTACTGTCGCGGAAAAACCAATCTCCCGACGCATTGTATCGACGCAATGGTTCCGGAGGCATTGCTTCATATTGAGGATCTGCGGGATCATCAAGTGCATAAACATCTTTTGTGACAAACGAACGAATTTCTCCATCTTGGATTTGGAGTACTCCGAATGTTCCAATAAATCCTCCTCCTGGACGCAACTCATTATTATTTTCAAATAACACAAGCAGATTCACCGGATGATCTAAACCTGCGTATGCAGGAATAAGAGACGCAAATACAGAAGCTGTTTTTACAGCATTCGCAAGAGGTTCTACGCGATCTTTCATTATTTTCAAAGCTGTTGAAAGAGGCGTAGCAAGATCTTTTGTAAAAAGCAAATCAAGTTCTGCGAGGGCAACATCTATTTTTGCAGCTGTCACAGAAAGATCGGGAGCCCCTCCTGCTAAACGCTGTAAAAGTGCACGTTTTGTTTTTGCAGAAAGCTGATCGTACGTTGATTCAGCCCCTATGTCTGGACGGATGGAAGAAAGTTGTTCCGCTGTCACACCAGACAATCGCATGAGTTCTGCTCCAAAATTCACGACATCTTCTGCAGCTGTCACAAGATGATTTCCAGCATGAATCATTGTCTGTACAGCCTCCCATTGAACTCCGACCCACCCAAAAGAACGAAGCCAACGCAGACGCTGCCAACCGCGCTCAGCCTGATCAAAATCTTCTTGAGCAACAACAAGTTCATGTTGTGCTTGTTCAAAATCCTGATGAACTACAGCTTCTTGTACTGCTACCAACCGATCTTTTCCATCAAAAGCTGCAACCAAAACTTGTCCACAAACAAGAACAAAAAAAAGCACAGCCAAAAAAAGAATGCTGCCAAGAAGAGAAAAAACAATCAACCAAACACGACGATGTTTATGTGTTCGTTGTTGAGAAGGTTGTTCAAGATGTTCAAGAAAATTTACGCTGTGTGTCATGTCCTTTATGGTACACAAAATTTCTGCTATTCACCACTCTCAGAACGAATTTTTTTTCTTTCATAGGAATAAGGCTGTCCACGAAATTTACGAAAATAACGCCACGCGCTTCGCAATTGAATGTGTGTAAGCGGACGAAAAAGTTGGCGAAAAAATCCTCCTTCTGCGGTTTCCCGACGATGATAATGGATCATGCTGATTTCTGGATGATAAACAACCTCCCATCCTGCCTGCCAAAACCGCCGGCACCAATCTTGATCCTCAAAATACATAAAATAAGACGGATCAAACCCGCCAACTTCCTCCACAGCTTCCCGTCGCACAAGAAGACATGCACCCAATAGATAATCAACAGACGCAACAGATGTATGATCCCAATCAGACATAAGATATCGTTTCAATTCCCGTGAAACACATGAAAGACAATCAATGAGTGGGAGACGTCGGTATACAATCGTTATTGGTTTCATGAATCGATAACAGGAAAATTGAAGGGTGCCATCCGGATGCAATAATTTTGGACCAACCATTCCGACCGATGGATGTTCATCCAAAAAAGCTGTGAGATGTTCAAGAGATCCGGGTAAAACAATCATGTCCGGATTAAAAATTAAAAAATGTCGACCATGAGCCGCTTTCATTCCCTGATTCATTCCTGAAGCAAATCCAATATTTTTTTCGCTTTTCAAAATATGCACTTCAGGAAATTCTGCGTGCAAACTTGCAGGAAGACGTTCGGAAGGATTGTTGTCAACGACGAAAATTTCGTAAAACAAACGCGGAGCAGCCCGACGAATACTCCGTAATGTCTGTCGCAAAAGACGCGGGGTATTATAGTGAACAATCAAAATAGAAAGATCCATATCCACTTATTGAAACCAGGCACGCAAGGTCTTTGATTCATTTCTTTTTTTCATAATCTGTCTACGTTTGTGCCACATGTGCGGCATCCATAAAACAACTTCAGCAAATGCACCAATATTCATAGATTCAAACACACAAACATAGACAAAACGAGCCGCTTCCATCGGAATCACCCAAGGGAGAGACAACACCCAATCTGACCAAGACATATTTTTGAAAAGCATGACCCAATGATTGCGTGTTGAATAGTAACTGCGCAACCGCGATTTACGCTGTCGATTTTTCATAAGCTGCCACAGAGTTACTCGTTCATTTCCAGACATGGCTCGTTCATGATATGCAAGCGCTCGAGGCACAAATCGCGCAGACCATCCGCAACTGCGTAAACGCCAAGCCAAATCTATATCTTCCTGATACGCAAAAAAATCATGATCAAAATATTCATCTTCTTCAAATCGTATATCCTCAAGAGCAGAGGCTCGATATAAAACAAGCGCTCCGCTCACTCCAAAAATATCAGTCTCTTTATCGTATTGTCCTGTGTCTTCCTCTCCTGCTCCGCGTTCTGCAACACACCGGCGACGATTTGGGCGAAGTCCGGTTGAATCAATCATGGAAGATCGAATCATATCTCGCCACGCATCATCACTTTCCGGATTCGGAAACGCACGCAATAATTTTCCTCCAAAACTCGCAACCTTCGGATTATTTTCTGTATTTCGCAAAAGGTCTTCTAAAAATGTCGGGGTAAACACGACATCTGGATTCACCACAAGAACAAAACACGCATCAAGCGATTGATCTGTCCATTTATCAATCGCGTATCGAATTCCTTGATTGTGAGCACAAGAAAATCCAAGATTTCGCGTATTTCGAATAAGCATCACTTGCGGATATTTTTCGCGCAAAAACTCACCCACATGATCCGTGGAACCATTATCAACAATTCGAACAACAAAATTTTGAAACGTTTGAGAAAAGATGGATTCAAGTAAAGTCGGAAGCCGATCCATGCTGTTCCAGGCGACGATATTGATAGAAACCGTTGGAATCATAGAAAACCAGTATACCTTCGGGTTCCTTTGTAAATCAACCTTTCTTGACAAAATCAATTTTTTCCTATAAAACAGGCAATTCTGTTCTTTTTTTTCTGAGAAAAAGGAAGGGGTGTTCTTTTACAAAAGGAGTTTTGCGTGAAGGTAAAAATAGGGCATTGGTTTGGTCTTGATATTCTTGTTCATGTTTCATTTTTTATCCCCTTAGCAATCATTGGTATTTTCTCCCTTTTTCTCAAAGAAAATGAGGAGATCCTCTATGCACCTATCCTTCTCGGAGTGAGTTTCTTTTTTGTTTTTCTGCACGAACTTGGTCATGTATTCACAGCCAGACGGTTTGGTGTTTTAACCAATGACATCACGTTTTATATCTTCGGATGTGCCGCACACATGCGAATGAAAATCATTCCGAGTCATCCGAGGCAAGAAACATTGATTGCCATGGCCGGACCTGCGGTGAATTTTTTCATTGTAACCATTGCTATCATCTTAAGTGTGATGATTCAAACATTGATTGAACAAACCTTTCTTCGTTTCTTTCTTGTGTCTCTGGCTATGATTGTGAAAATCAATATAATGATCGGATTATTTAATCTCATTCCTTTGTTTCCCATGGATGGCGGAAGAATCTTGCGCGGTCTCCTTATGGAAAAAATGGACGGACTGAAAGCGACTTATTATACGATCAGAATCAGCAAGTTCTTGGCCGTTTGTATGGGAATCATCGGATTTGTGTTGGGACAATATATCCTTTTATTCATCGCATACATCATGTTCTTTGAAGGACAAAAGATCTGGGAGTTTACAAGTTTTTACGAATCTCTTAAAGGAACGGCTCAAAATATCCTTGATCAGGTTGAACTTATATCAGAAATACATTGGACTTCTCCATCAGGACCAAGGATTCGCCTGATCGCAGAGACTATTGTTGACGCATCGTCACATATCGGTCTTTTTCCTGTTCTTCTCCGTGATGGTACATATGGAGTCGCTTCAACTGAACGTCTTCTCCTTGAACAAAAGAGACAGCCACATCTTCCTGTAGAACATATCACAGCACGTGTCTCTGTGGTTGATGCGGATATGTCGCTTCAACAGGTGTTTGATGTACTCAACGAATCCATCAATCCTGTTGTCATTGTGACAAAAAATGGTGAATATGCGGGAATCATTACTCCGGAAAGTATGGCTAAATAAAGTCATGATTACTGTATGAAACAATTGCGTTCAGGATCGTTCCTGAACGTTTTTTTTGGTCGTTACCAATTGTCCGCAGGCAGCCGCAATATCATTTCCCATACTTCGACGTTCCGTCACATCAAGTCCCGCTAAAACAAGAATATTTTTAAATTGATCAATACATTCACGCTGACTGCGTTCAAATGGTTTATCCGGGACAGGATTATACGGAATCACATTTATTTTTCCTGAAGAAGTGGAACGAATGAATTGAGCAAGTTCTTTTGCTTCATCCAACCCATCATTCACTTTATTCAGCAAAAGGTATTCATATGTCACATGATGCTTTCGATTGCCAAGAGTCTCTGCATATCGATGTGACCAATCAGCGAGTTTCACTAAAAAATCATCAACGGTTGTTGGAATGATTTCACGACGTTTTTCTTGATTTGCACTATGCAAAGAAATCGCAATACGCACCGACGGCCAATCCGGATCCGTAAGCAACCGATCAAGTTGTGTCAAAATTCCGACTGTAGAAACCGTGATGTGTGTGGAACCAATATCGGTGTACGTAAGCCACATTCGAATCGCTTGTTTGACGTTTTCATAATTTGCCATGGGCTCACCCATCCCCATGAACACAACATTACTGATGCGTTGAGATATCTCTGGACGCGCTTTCAAAAAAGACATCCAAAAACGATATTGATCCACGATCTCATCAGACAACAAACTTCGTTTTAATCCCATGGTTCCAGTCGCACAAAACGAACAACGCATCGCACATCCAATTTGAGAAGAAACACAAATTGTCCATTGTCCTGTTCGATTTTCCATGAGCACGGTTTCAAAAAATAATCCATCTCGTGTTTTTAATATTGCTTTAAATGTTTGACTTTGTTTGGAATCGTAAACCTGTTCTGTTTCAACAGTCATCCATAAAATTTCTTGTTCTACACCTTCACGCACAGACTTTGGAAGTGTCTGAACATCCTGCCAACCATTTGCGTGTCCATCAAAAAAAGCCGTTTCTATCTGTTTCCAGCGATAGGACGGTTCTGAGGGAAATAATTGTTGAAATTGTTCTTTGCGAGAAAGAAGGGATAATTTTGTTTCCATAAACCAAACATAGACGACCAAAAAACGAACGGCTTTTCCGTTCGTTTAAGATCTTATGACATGATCCATGTTTTGACCATATCATGAACTGCTATTGTATGACGATGAACCTCTCCATCAAGATACACTTTTATCCGATAGATAGGTTCCAAACATTCAGGAGGACTATTGTCCATAAAAAAGGAACCGTCATCACGAACAAAAGGTAAATCGATTTTACGCCTGTCTCTTCCCTTTCCGAGATGCACACACACTGCCTCACGAGGCATTTTTATATGTGCTGCAATCGCATCTGCCACTTCATAGCGTGCATCCCATTTTTGGGAAAGAGCCAAAAATTTCTCAGACGGTTTCGTTGTTTCAAAAGCAAAACAGAGCGCATAAAGGTCACGCGTAGAAACCCGGTTGGCAAGAAATGCTGTTTTTTCATTACATGATTGCAAGTATTCAACAGCCTCTTGATCATTCATGCGAAAGTACGCTTCCGAAAGTTCTCCTTGCTCAAAAGCAAACCAAATCGCACGTTCAAGCATTTTGGCTGTATTCAAATGAGGTTCTCCATAAATGACTGCATAGACAGCCTCACGCGCTTTTTGCCATTTACGAGATTCGGGATGCATGTTTGCATCCAACATCCATTTTCCATCACAAAAACGAAAAGAGGATGCAAGAAGAATTGGATCAAAAAGCGGTTGCTTATTTGAAATCATCCAGTATCGATGAATATTATCCAAGTTATCAATATCCATTGAACCATTCAAAACACGAGAAAGAGGTGCCGCTTCCCCTGTTACAAATCGAACTACTTGCTCAGGGGAACATCCAAAATGATTCAATACCTCAGCAGCTTCAGATTGATGCAATATTTCTTCCAGAAATGATTCACCGTCTTTTCCCATTATGACCTTCAAAAAAGGTTCGTTTAAATGAGAAAGAGATGCATTTCCCGCATCATGAAGAAGGGCTGCGCCCAAAAGAAGATTTTCATAAGGCGCGAATGATGGATTGTTTTTTATGACTTCCGTTGCCAAACGTACGACACCCATCCCATGTTCAAGTCGACTTGGCATATTCCATGGTAACAACCCTGAAGGAAGAACATCTTGAGAAATACCATGGAGACGTTGAACTTGGGGTGTGTGAAGAAGCTCCCAGATAAAATCCGAGACATGCATTTCCCTATACAGAAAATCATGATACCTATGCGACATTGTTTCTCCTTTTTAAAAGACCTGCCACAAAAAAACCATGCCGTGACTTGAATGTCAAGGATAAAAAATTATTTCAAACCTTCACACTGTTGTTTCACAGAAGAAACAAATCGATCAACAACTTCCTTCCCGTGCATTTCATTGAGATAAATCATGATTTGCTGCAATACAGGTTCATCAAACTTTCTTGGCCATTCTTTTTGAACACCAGCATCTCTTGTCGCTTGAGAAATAATTGTGATAGATTTTTCCACATCAAATTCAAAAAACAATGGAAAAATCTCTCTTCGTTTTTTACCGAGATCCCATAGTTCGTATTGATATTCTTTTGGCACCATCTTTTTTGAATCTACTTTATACATTCTTTCTATTCGTTGTTTTTCTTCAACTTTTTGTGATTCTGTCTCAAAAAATAAACCAAGTTTTTGAAATAATTCTTCGTGTTTTTCTTTTTTAATTTGATATTCCAGCATTTGTTTCACAGAAGAAACAAAACTTCTTACAGATGACTCTTCTGAAAATTTCCATCGAGGTAAACCCGCATCTTGAAAATACATCGCACTCTGTTGAATCACACTCTTCACATCTCTTGAATCTAAATTATTCAATGGTGCAAACAATTCATATAATCTTCTTTCAACTTCATCTGTCCCATGATAATCAGGTGCACACACTCTTTTTATGTTTTCTTTATACAATCGAACTTTTTCCTTTCCATATTTTTTATTAAGGAAGCCAACTATTTCCATTGCTTTTTTATTTGGACTTGATTCATAACTCTTCTTTGTAGATGCACAGGTAAAAAAGAGAGCATCGTGAAGAACCAAATCAAAATCCTCATATTGCATATTTTTTTCTTCGATGAATTGAACAATATTTACTACTTCTTTCCTCAATTCCTCCTCGGTATATTGTTGCATCTTTTCGACCTGATCAGATTCTCGAACCGTGAAAAAACTATCTGGTTGATAGTTCTCCAAATACCGATTCAGACTACGTTTAAAATCCGAAAGAAACTTCTGATATAACCGTTCTGAAACTCTCTTTCCAAATGCTCTGGAAAGAGAAGAAATAAATGCTGTTTTTGAAGAAAAATTCAATTGATTCAAAAATTTCTCTATATCTTCTATTCCTCCTGATCCATGAATACCTTGATCAAAAATCGGAAATCGAACAGCATCTCGTAAAAGTTTTGCACGATCTTCCCGATGAATATTTGTGTTTATATAAAGATTCTCAATAAAAGCAAGATCAGCAAAATAATCCCTTTGTCCAAATTCGCGTGCTGTATCTAGTCGTCGTAATTCAGAATCGTAAGAAGGCATAAAACAAAAGAAAAAGAAAAAGAAAAAACTCCATTTGATTTAAAGATACATTTCATTAAATTTGATCTAACCAACAGAACTTGGTATCTTTTTTCTAAAGAAACTATTTATTTCTCAAAATATGGAAAGAGAATCCGGACATGGAGAATTTTCGGTAGAACAAACAGCGAAACGATTTATGAATTTGAAAGATCGCTTTATAAAGGAAGGAAAAAATGAGAATAACCGAACGAGAGAAAACGCGGAAAAAATCTTAGATGAGGTGATCGAGATTGCTGTTGAAGCACTTATAGAGAGCAAAGGACACCCACATGTTATGGAAAGTCTGGAATTGGAATTTATTGCCCCACTTCTTAGAGAAATGGATCCATATCATCACGGACCAATCAATCAAGTCTCGAATAAAATCGCTACGAAAGTGACCCAAAAACTTCTTCAAAAAAAATGAAAACACCTCATAGCAATAAATGACACACAAATCAAATTTCTTGACGAAAATCGATATTTTTGTTATCTTTTTTTGTTGCCAAAAAATCCTGCGGCACAACCGGCAACGAAGTCTCGTTGTATACTCTTCCCCACCATAAAGGAGATGTGATGTACATTCTTGCTCTTATTATCATAATCAGCGGTTGTTGTTGTTCCCCATCGCAGACGGAGACGACGCCAAACCTCGATTTTCACACCTCGGTCGACCTGGACAACTTCTGTGGTAACAAGATCGGCATGGGCTACACCATCGGCTACAGGGCACAGCAACCCAACCCGTGGTCCGACCAGCTCTTTTGTCTCAGTCCGAAGGGACTCTTCATCATCACAGCAACTCAAAAAGGACACGACGTCCACGTCAGTGGCAACAACTTGGAGGTGAGCTTGCTCAAGGACGTGCTCTGGATAGCACGTACGGATAGGCGTGACTCCCACGTGAGACTGGCCGATCGACTGATCAACTCCTGCCCGGATCGCTCCGAACCGCTCGCGATCATTCCGCGCATGGGGTGGATCTATCAGACTGGTGTAACGATCGACACGGGGGACCTGCTTTGTCTTATAAACAACGAGCTCGTGCTCTATCAAGATGACGCGACGAGTGCCAATATCACACCCAACGCCTTCCACGAGATAAAGCGTTGGAGCGATTTCACGCCGACCAAACTCTGATTCACCCTGCGCGAAACGACAAACCCTACTCGGGTTAACCGTCGTTCGACGCGGGGTTTGTTGTTTATACAAAAAAATCAGCGTGAACTGAGTTTTTTACAACGGAACGGACGGGACTCGAAGGAGTTTATGCAATTTCTGTCTGGATGATTTTGAGGCATGTGGAGGGACTCTTATTCCATAACTATCTGGTCTTCTTACGTCCTATTAGATACACCACCAATGCACCTAAGCAAAAGCAAATGAGCACGATAATAACGAAAGAACCGACGGAATTATCTTCGGTGTCCAACTCTATAGTCGATACTTCGGGATTGCTCGCAGCGTCATCTTCTCTATTGCCGTCCTGAGTACTTGCAATGAAAGAGGTTCCGACGCAGATATTCGTGCTAAGCTGTTCTTGTCCACGGGTGTAGACCATGTACTCATGACCTACTTCAAAATCGAAACCGCAATCACCACCGCCCAAGCCGGTCGTCACGGTTACGTTTTCAGCGACCGAACCTTTCTGCGATTCACTCACATTAAAGTCGACGGATCGAGAACTACTATCTTCGGAAATACTTTTTACTCTTCCAACAAAAACCGTCGTCGCATCATTAAACTGTTCAGTCGACGTCGCTCGAACACAAGAACAGGCGAAAGTGGGCGTGGCATTGACGAGCAACCCACACAACGCACCCATCAGGCTTAAACCGAGGAAAAATCGTTGAATCGAACACATAATCGACTGAAGTCAATTAAGAAAACTGTACCATGAAGCTCATCTAAAAGAAAGCTTTGGTTAAACATAAAAACGACCACGTGGGTCGCTTTTATGTGGCGGGACGCATGAGTTATGAACCAAAAAACCAGGGGTATTTCAAGGGTTTTTCGACGGTTATTTTTGGGGCGATTTGAGGCGAGTGGGTCGGGGTCTTTTTGAGAGATTTGAGATAAAATGAGACAGTAGTTAAAAAGGAAGGGTTGAATTCTAAAATAACATGGAGTATGCGAAGTACCTACTCAAAGAAGGCAGCGTCACGGAAAAACGATTCCTACTTGGGAACCTGAAAAGTAAGCTGGTTTACGAAGTTTGAGTTGTGAGGCTCTTGGAGGATTATCAACAATGAAAAATTACAAAATCCGTGTATTTCGGATGCGCAAACCCATGTAATATTGTTGTAGAACTATCTACTACACTAGTAGATTGACTTTTCTCACTAAATACAGTAGTTTTTCTAGTATTATAACGAAATCGTCTGATTTATTTCTACAAAGAAACTCCTAACGCTATTATATGGCCGAGCTCACAAGTATTAAATCTTCTTTGGAAAATCTTCGTGTAAGTCCAAACGCGATCACTTTTTTCCTTGCCAGCTATAAACTTGGACGTTCTTCTGTAGGACAAATTGCAAAGGCAACAAAGATGGATCGTTCGTCTGCTTATGCCGCCTATCAGCAACTTCAGGAGCTTGGTCTCATGGACGAGGAGAATATGGGCAATCGCAAGATCATTTGGACGCGTGAACCAAAAGCAATCATTGCTAGGTTGCGAACAGAGATCCGACGAATGCGTCGGCAGGTGGAATCTATCCAAGAATCCATGCCGGAACTCCTTGCTCAATATGGGAGTCGTAACGACCGTCCTGTGCTTCAGACATTCACCGGCATTGAAGGGTTACATCAGATTACGGAAGATATTCTTTCCGGTTCTGACTTTGAGCTTCTTCTCATGTCGAACTTCGAAGAAGAAGATCGTGTGTTCTCTCGAGAATATCACGACGCCTTTATTCAACGTCGCGTCGCGCAAAACATCACCCTTCGTCTGATTGCGACAGATTCACCAGAAGCCCGAAACATCCAAAAAGCTGATAAAACGAGCAGGCGTGAAACGCGAATCGTTAAGGGGAAAGCACCCTTTGAAAATGAGACATATATTTTTGGCGACAAAATTGCCATGCTCTCATTTAACGAAAAGACAGGGATCATTGGCTTTATCGTGCGATCGAAAGAATTTGCAAGCGCACAGCGCTGGATGTTCGAACAAATCTGGCAACGGTTCAGAGAAAATTCATAAAACTTGATGGTCACCACATGTCGTCATCAAGACCGCTTACATGCAGATCATTGTTGACGACATCGATACTGAATACAAAGATACCGGTTCTGGACCGGTCGTATTATTGCTCCATGGCTGGGGTGGTAATGCGTTTTCTTTTGATCCACTCGTACGTGAGCTGAAAAATAAGAGATTCGTCTCACTTTCGTTTCCGGGGTTTGGAAAAAGTGAAACTCCACCCAATCCGTGGGGAGTTGTCGACTACGCTCAGTTCCTCGCGTCATTTCTTAAAAAACTCAACATTTCTGAAATTGATACTATTATTGCTCATTCTTTTGGAGGTCGAGTTGCTATAAAGGCAATAGCAACAGCGATCTTACTCCCGAAGAAACTTGTACTCATTGGCGCAGCAGGCGTATCGCAAAAAACATTCTTTCATCATTGCATTTCTTTGGTGATCAAGATCGGCAAGATGGCTATCTCCATCATCCCTGTGGCATCGATACGAAAACGATTAAAAAACTACGCTACACGAACAGTAGGTAGTGAAGACTACCGCAACGCAGGTAACTTGAAAGATACGTTTGTAAAAGTCGTGAGCGAAGATTTAAGGGATGATGCGAGCAAGCTCACACTCCCAACGCTTCTCATCTGGGGTGATCAGGATCAACAGACGCCACTTGCTGACGCGAGAACGCTAAATAACTGCATTCAAAACTCCCAACTCAAAATAATAGGGGGTGCTGATCATTTTGTATTTGTATCTGATGCAAAGCGTGTAGCTAAACTAATAAACGCTTTTGTATGAGGCTATTTTTTTCAAGATTCCATCCTCGATATATTCGTTCTTTGGTCTATATGCTCCAAGCAAGCGAATACAAGGCGCAAGATTATCTTGCATGGCTTCATGATGTCAAAGATTTTCGCTTTGTTGAAAAGCGTAAACAGATAAAATGGTCCGCAAAAACGGTCTTACTTGTATTTGTCGGCCTGATGTTATTGATTAGCATTGCTTCATCTGGTCTTTGGCTCATAATCGCCACCAATCTACCCTTTAGGCATGTACTGGGCGCCGCGATTATTATTTTGTCCCCCATCTTACTTAGTTACCTCATCCTTGCACCTCTCACAATAATTCAATTGCTTGTCCAGAAACCAATCGAATTCGTCATCATTTATTTTGCAAAGAAAAAGCTCGCAGAACATCATGGAGTAAAGATTGCTATCGCCGGGAGTTACGGAAAGACGTCCATGCGCGAAATTTTGAAAACGGTCCTATCGGAAGATAAAGAAGTCGCTGCCCCACCACATAGCTATAATACGCCACTTGGCATCAGTAAATTTATCAAAACGTTACGAGGCAACGAGGAGGTGCTTATCTTTGAGTTGGGAGAATACTATCCCGGCGATGTAAAAAGGTTATGTAAATTGATCAACCCGGATATTGGAATCATTACCGGCATCAACGAAGCACATCTCCAAAAATTTAAGACTATTGAAAAAACGGTACAGACAATTTATGAACTTGCTGATTTCCTCGGCGATAAACCTTTATACGTAAACGGTGAGAGTATATTGGCTCGCGACCATGCACGCCCGAACCACATCATGTATAGCCGTGAAGGCGTTAACAGTTGGCGCATGGAGAACGCACATTCAGATCTTTCTGGGACGTCGTTTGTTATGGAGAAGAACAACGTTCCGATGGAAATACGATCCTCGCTGTTGGGCCTGCACCAGATCGGACCTCTTGCCCTTTCCGCAGATCTTGCAAGGCGATTGGGTTCCACCCCTTCTCATATCCGTGCAGGAACGTTGAAGACAAAGCCTTTTGATCATCGTCTTGCTCCAAGCGTAGATAGAAATGGCGTAACAACGCTTGATGACAGCTATAACGGTAATCCAGATGGCGTTAAGGCGGTTATTGCATTTCTCGCATCACTAAATGGACGACGCTTCTATGTAACACCGGGCTTAGTTGAAATGGGCTCCAAGAAGGAAGAAGTGCACCGTGAAATTGGGAGAGAGTTAGCCAGAGCTCAAATCGAAAAAGTTGTACTTGTTAAAAATTCCGTGACTCCGTTCATCGAGGAAGGACTGTATGAAGAAAAATATGAAGGGGAGGTTATCTGGTTTGACGAGGCCTTGAAATCGTTCGCCGCCTTACCTCGCATTACAGTAAAAGGCGACATTGTTCTCTTGCAGAACGACTGGCCAGATCAATATATCTAATAACAAAACTATGAAGAACAAAAAAACAATTGCCGTCATTTTTGGCGGAAAAAGCGCGGAGCATGATGTTTCAATCATCACCGCTCATACTCCAATTATCGACACACTTCTCACATTAGATGAGTACGAGGTAATTCCAATCTACATTACAAAAGAAGGGCTCTGGTATTCAGAAAAGCAGATGAACTACATGGACTATTTTAAGGGCGATATTCAAGACAAGTTCACAAAGCTGAAGCCACTCCAACTTTCTATTGGGGAGAAATTTTCTATTGTCCTCTCTGGAATGGTTTCAAAAAAGATCGACATTGATCTGGTCTTTCCCGCTATGCACGGCACATATGGAGAAGATGGAAGCTTGATGGGTATTCTTCGCATGGCGAATGTACCTTTCGTAGGCTGCGACATGGCCGCTTCTGCAGTTGCGATGGACAAAGTTTTAACAAAGCAAGTGGTGTCTGCGGCTGGTTTACCAGTTGTGCGTTACGAGTGGCTCACACAAAATGTCTGGGAGAAGGATAGAAAGGGCTTTATAGAGCGTGCCAGCGTGCTACAATGGCCTCTCTTCGTGAAGCCCGTACATCTCGGCTCCTCTATTGCGATCACAAAAGTTAAGGATCGGTCAGAATTAGAGCAAGCGCTCGAAGTCGCATCTCACTATGATAATAAAGTGCTCGTCGAAGAAAGCGTTGAGAATCTTATTGAAGTCACGCTTCCAATCATGGGTAACGATATATTGACGCCAGCTTCCATCGAACGCCCACTCAACAAGACTGAGTTTTTCAACTTTGAAGATAAATATCTGTCGGGTGGCAAGAAAGGATCTGATTCGGGCGTGAATAATAACTATAGCGAGATACCTGCAAACATCCCTCCAGATCTCTCCAAGGAAGTCTTGAAGCTTGGTAAAGCGGTGTACAAAGTTTTGGGCTGTACCGGTATTGCTCGCGTTGACTTTTTGATCGACTCGAAGACGAATCAGGTATTCGTGAATGAGGTAAATACACTCCCCGGCAGCCTCTACCACCATAATTGGAAAGCTTCTGGCGTATCGAATGTCGATCTCATTCAAAAACTCATCCAATTAGCAGAGGAGCGTTTCGCAAAAGACCAAAAGGTTGTTCGGACCTTTGAATCTTCATTGCTCAAAAGTCTGTAGATTTCAAAGGTATGCTAAAGAGAGTACCAAGGTAAGGTAATGAAATAAACGAAAAACAACTAAAACAAACCAGTTCACTTTCAAAGGAACTTACACTCACCCCAAACACAAAATCGCCCCTAAGGCGATTTTGTGGGTTTGGACTTTCCATTATCTTTTGCAGCCACTCGGGTTGCACGATACTGAATAGTCCTGGCGGACCGGAAGGGATTCGAACCCTCGATCTTCTCCGTGACAGGGAGACGTGTTAACCGGGCTACACCACCGATCCGCGAATGTCCCAAATGGGAACGGCGATTATGATACCAGTGGGTCTTTTTTCCTGCAAGCCCTCGTATAGAAATATTTAAACAGATTCTTTTTTTCTTCCTTCTTCTATTTCTTTTCGAATTTTTATCATTTCAGCTTGCGTTTCTTCGGATCTTGGTTCAGAGCCACCTGAAACAACCTCAATCAATCCTCCTATTTGTTGTCTAGCTGCTTGTGTTCGTTCCTTTGCTTGCCTCATTGCCTCAAGGGTCTCAGCTGTAAAATGTTTCAATCCGGGTGCGTCTTCCTCACGGATGCGACTAAGGGCACTAGAAACAATTTCTGAACCTGTTTGGATGGATCGAACCGCACGTATTGTTCGACGATCCATAAGTTTGGACAATTGTGTAAGTGTTTCGCGTAAAGCAATACGAGATGCTTCTTCATGAGAACTGCCACGTTTTTTTTCTCTCTCTAAAATGTTTTTATAAAACACTTCTGCTTCACGTGTATCTTTAAAGTCTGCACGAACTTCTGCTTCCTGTTCTTGTGTCACTTCCCCTCTTTCGATTTCTTGTTCTTTTTGATTTTGAATATCTTCATCCATAGAAAAAATTATCTTGTAACAAGGACAAACAAACGTTCGATCCGTTTCCATAATTTTGCCACAGCTCGTTGTTCTCCTTCCTCGATAATTTGAAACATCCGTTGTCTGCGTTCCTCTTCCACTTGCCGCAAATCTTGATGAAGACGATCAACAATTTGAACAGCTTCCTTCACGATTTGTTCTGGTGCTTTTCCAGTAAAAAGAAGTGAATCATCCATAGGAAGCAGAAGATAATTTCTTCTCTTAAACAGTTAAAAAATCAAATCCTGGAAACGGACCCGGATGCACAACAGCAATACGCATTCCTGAACGAACAAGTTGAAGTTTCCGCAACTGTTGAACTGCATGTTTTCCAAATAAATCTGGTGACGTCTCTTTCATCAAAAATGGACGTACTCCCCAACGAAGACACAGTTGTCGCACTTCTTGAGGATCACTCGAGGCTAGAAACAAAGGAATTTGAGGTCGAGAAATTCCAAGACGTTCACATCCAAGAGTAAGGGATGGAGACGCAACAATCCCGTGAATATAATGATGAACGGAAAGCAATCGAAACAAATGACTCATCACAGCCTCAAACATAGGGGTATCTGCATCTTCACAATCTGGAAGATCATCAAGAGGAGAAGATTCAGTTGTCACTGCAATACGCGCAAGTATCTCAACGGCCTCAACCGGATAAGAACCAGTTGCAGATTCTCCGGAGAGCATGACCGCATCCGCATGATCAATCACCGCATTGGCCGCATCGGAAACCTCGGCACGTGTTGGCCGTGGATTACGTATCATGGAATCAAGCATCTGCGTTGCAACAATCACTGGTTTTCCCACTTGTCTACATCGTTCTACTATTTCCTTTTGCCGTAACGGAACTTCTTCCGCTGGAATTTCCATTCCAAGATCCCCACGCGCAACCATAATACCATCTACTTCTTGCAAAATTTCTTCAAAATGAGTAATGGCTTCGTGCTTCTCAATTTTTGCTAAAATGTGAGGAATTTTTTGCCCTGGACGAGCCGCTTGTTTTAACAGTCGACGCAACAAGACAATATCTTTTGCTGACGTCACAAAAGAAAGAGCAACCCAATCCACACCCTGTTGCATACCGAATTTTAAATCTTCTCGATCTTTTTCTGTTAAAGAAGAAATAGACAAAGTCGAGTCTGGAAAATTCATTCCTTTGTGCGATGTGACTCGACCTCCATGGACAACTTCCGCACGAATACGTTTATCAGAAATACGGATCGTTTTTAACTCCAACAACCCGTCATCAATCAAAATGCGATCACTAACAGAAAGATCTTTGTGTAAGTGAGAATAGGTTATAGGAAACACAGGAATCTCTCCTGCAACAAAATGATCTGTTTCTGTTTGAAGGATCACGGTCTTTCCGGTTTCCAAAATAACTCCTTCATCTGGGACATTACCCAAACGGATTTTTGGTCCCTGTAAATCCTGAAGCAACGCGACAGGCTCTCCTTCTTTTTTTGCGGCTGTCAGAATATGACTCATCAATATTTTGTGCTGCGTGTAAGTTCCATGAGAAAAGTTCAGACGTGCCACATTCATTCCTGCTCGAATCATGGCACGCAACGTTGTAACATCTCGACTGGAAGGTCCAATAGTGCAAACAATTTTTGTTCTTTTGGAAAAAGATTCTTTTGTCATAATTTTTGTTCCTCATCAATAAATTCCGTCAATGTCACCTGTACATCAAATATTTCTTCTCCACGTTGAACGGTAATCATAACAGCATCTCCAGCTTCAAGTGTTCGAATCGCATCTGCAAGCGTATATTCTTCGTCAAGTTCTTTTTCGTTTACCCGCAAAATAATATCTCCGCTTTTCAATCCTGCAATGTCAGCTGGACTTTTTGGAATCACTGCGGGATCACTCGTTTTCTCGTCTGGAACAAGCCATGCCCCTTGATCCACAGGAAGATGTTGTTCTTCTGCCATTGTTTCTGTCACCATCACAAATCGCACCCCAAGCCACGGTCTCACGATGTGACCAAAACGTTCCACAGAAATGACAACCTGTTTCACTTCCTCAATAGGAATCGCAAACCCGACTCCTTCTCCTTCTGCACTGATCGCTGTATTCATCCCAATAACTTCTCCTTTCAGATTGATAAGAGGACCACCGGAATTTCCTGGATTGATCGCGGCATCTGTCTGAATTGCCCCCTCGATAATTTCTCCCCCTCGGGTAAAATCATACGCAGAAACACGGCGGTTTATACCAGAGACAACACCTTTTGTGACAGTATTGCGATATTCGGACAAGGTATTTCCAATGGCAATAACGGTTTGTCCGATACGAATCGAATCTGCGTGACCGAACACAACCGTAGGAAATGTTTGATTCAAAACTTTGAGCACTGCAATATCATAAAAAGGATCAAGATCGACAATCTCAGCCACATATTCTTTTCCATCATTTGTCATCACGGTGTATTGAGCCTTTTCATCTTCCACGACATGTCTATTTGTGACAAGCAAACCGTCAGTCGTAATAAAAAATCCTGTTCCTCCCCCAATCTCCACCCATGGATCCGATTCAGAGATTGAACCTTTTGACGAAGAGAAAAAAGAAACATCATCTAAAAAAGGAAATGTTGCTGTTGGAAGATCACTTAATCGTTTTTTAACGATAATGCTCACAACCGCAGGAGTCACATGTTCAACCACATCAATCGTTGCCGATTCTTCTTGCATGAGATTGACGATTTGCTGTTCTGTGGTTGATTCAAATTTTATTTTTTCCCGTAACCAGGCTGAATCAGAAAGAGAAAGCACGGAGAGCGCTCCCCCAACAGCTCCCGTAAGTAGACCAACAACTCCAGCGAGGGAAAGAAAAATAAATAAAATGGTTCGTTGTTGTTTAAGATCATCCATAAAAATCATCAAGATTTTGATAACAACCCACGTCTTTTGGAAACATTTTTGGAACCCGCTAATAATTTTCGAAGTTCGCGGTCAAATTTTTGTACATCCTCAAATGAGCGGTACACGGACGCGAAACGAATATAAGCAATTTTATCAAATCCGCGCAGATGTTTCATGACTATTTCTCCAATATCTCGACTTGTCATTTCCCCGTGATGTTTTTTTTGAATGTCTCGCTCAATTTTATGAACAAGTTTTTGTAAATCTCCTGCCACATACGGTCGTTTTTCTAATGCTTTTTCTAAACCTCGTACTAATTTTTCACGTGCATAGACTTCCTTTCTCCCATCACGTTTAATCACAGCCAAATCAAGTAATTCAATTTCTTCCATGGTGGAAAAACGAAAATCACACGCCTCACATTCTCGACGACGACGAATACTCGCCCCATCAGCAGACATGCGCGAATCAACAACTTTTGTCTCAGAGTGGTTACAAGCAGGACACCGCATATCAATAAAAAATCAATTCCAGTATACCAGATTTGATTCTCATTTTCCAATGGACTTATATCATTTTCGCAATAACCGGGTGAACCAAATTTTTATAATCCGCTGTCCTCATCGCAATGGAAAAACAACGATCTCCTGCATTAAATATCATCTGTTCGTTCTCTAACAAAGATGGATCCACAATCACCTCCATACCAAAAAGTTGACCAAATGGCGGAACACCCCCAATCTGTATTCCTCCGGTTTGTGCACCCACTTCTTCAGGAGTTGCCAATCGAACATCTTTTGCCTCAAAAAAATACTGAACTTTTTGACGATCAAATTTATGATCCCCTGGAAATACAAGCATTACATATTTTTTATTTGTTTCAGATATCTTTACCCGAACAATCATTGCTTTTGCTCCATGATGAAGCGTGTATTCTGGTCGAACATTTGCTGATTCTTCACTCGTTGTCGTTGGCTCATGTTCAAATGTTGTAAACCAACATTCATGTTCGGTGAGCAAAGAAATAATTTGTTTAACCGTTGGATGATACGTCATAATCTTTCAAAAATAATCAAGACCAATTGCTTTTTTCACTTCACACATTGTTTCTTTTGCAATTTCACGTGCTCTATTTGTTCCTTCTTCAAGAATACGCAATACCATCTCTGGATGACACTCATACTCAATTCTTTTTTCTCTTATAGGAGCAATAAAGTTTTCAAGAATATCCACAAGACGATATTTTATTTCGACATCTCCGAGTCCACCTTGACTGTATTTTGTTTTTAATATCTGCATAGTTTCTTTATCTGGATCAAATACGTCAAGATAGGTAAAGACAACATTTCCTTCAATCTTTCCTGGCATCTCCATACGAATATGATCAGGATCAGTGTACATCATCATCACCTTTCTCATGATTTCCTCTTTTGAATCACTGAGATAAATAGCATTTCCTAATGATTTTCCTGCCTTGGCACCACCATCAACACCAACAAGCCTTGGAACTGTTGAGAGAACAGGTTCGATTTTTGAAAAAAGATTTCCATAAAGACTATTAAACTTTGTCACAATTTCATTCGTCTGTTCAAGAACAGGAAGTTGATCTTCCCCAACAGGAATACTATTTGCATGAAAAGTTAAAATATCTGCAGCCTGACTTATTGGGTATGCCAAAAATCCAGCAGGAACATCCTCGCCATATCCTTTTTGTTTCATTTCATCCTTCACAGTTGGATTTCGTTTAAGACGTGCGAGCGTAACTAAATTCATGAACAACACGGTAAGTTCCGCAATTTCTGGAATGTGGGATTGAATAAAAAATACTGTTTTATCTGGATCCAAACCTACAGCAAGATTATCCATGGTAATTTCCAAAACATTCTTTCGAACTTTTTCTGGATGATCTGCGTGATCTGTAAGAGCCTGCAAATCAGCGATCATACAAAAAATTTGCTCGTGTTCGGATTGAAGTCTTAGACGATTTTGGAGAGATCCAACATAATGACCTAAATGAAGTTTTCCTGTTGGTCTATCTCCTGTAAGCACTCTCTTTTTTGTGTTCATACAAAAAATAACATAAATAAAAACTCGTTCTTAAAACACAAACATGTTGTGTGCTAAGGACGAGTTTTCTCGCGGTGCCACCTTAGTTATTCTTCATAAAGAAGAATCTCTCATCGACTCCTGTTCAAAGATATCGATTATCCCATGGTAACGGAGGATACCGAACGTTCACTGACGCGAACATCTTCCTGCTCTTTCGAGCGACACGAGCCCAACCCTTTGTCATTTTTTTGACAAAGGACTCATATCAAGGAATTTATATATTTTCAACGAACAATTCATATATATCAAATTCTCTTTCTTTTTACAATACACTATTAAAAATCCCTGAAAATAATTCCAGGGATTTTTATATTCTGACTATAATTTACATCATTTTCTTTCGAATAAATGCCGGAATCTCTAATTCCTCTTCCTCTGTTGGAGGTGGTTGCACTTTTGGTGCAAGTTTTGGCATAGAAGGTGGAGGAGAAGAATGAACAACTGCTTGAGATGTTGAAATAGGACGGGCTTCTTCAAAAATAGGTCGTGGTTTAAGCGAGATAGAAGATACAGAGGATACAGAAGAAGATAAAGGCGTTGATGAAGAAATAGTTGGTCGTATTCGTTCTTTTCGTTCTTCTTCTTCACGCACACGAAGAAATGCACTCGGTGTCCACGTCCCTTGAACAGGGACTTCGACAGATCCGGAACCGCGCCGACGTTCATGATGATCAAAACCTGTTGCCACAACCGTGATACGAACTTCTTCTTTCAAATCTTCATCAATAATCGCACCAAAAATAATTTTTGCATCTTCATCTGCAGAGCCAGTCACTACTTTCGCAGCTTCGGCCACTTCATGCATACCAAGATCATGGCCTCCCGTAATCGTAAACAAAATACCTTTGGCTCCATCTACAGACAGTTCAAGCAATGGGCTGGCGATCGCTTGTTTTGCGGCTTCCACTGCACGATTTTCTCCAGAGGCACGACCAATACCCATAAGGGCAGAACCGGCATTTTCCATGATAGCTTTCACATCTGCAAAATCCACATTAATCAAACCAGGAATGGTAATCAATTCGGAAATTCCTTGAACACCCTGACGCAAAACATCATCAACAATATTAAACGCATCAATAAGCGATGTTTTTTTATCAATAATTTGAAGAACACGGTCATTTGGGATTGTAATCACTGTATCGACGTATTGAATCAATTGATTAAATCCCTCTTCCGCGATGCGTCGACGTTGTGCACCTTCAAACGCAAATGGTTTTGTCACAACCGCAACTGTCAAAGCACCAATATCTTTTGCAAGTTTGGCAACTTCACCCACTGCACCTGTTCCGGTACCGCCTCCGAGTCCGCAAGTTAAAAAGACCATGTCTGCCCCATTCAATGCATTACGAATTTCATTTTGATTTTCTTCTGCTGCCCGTCGACCAAGATCAGGATTCATTCCTGCTCCAAGTCCGCGTGTCACCGTCTTTCCAATCGCAATCTTCACAGACGCAAGACTGTGGTGAAGTGCCTGAATGTCGGTATTGATAGCAATAAAATCAACACTTTTAATTTTATCCGTAATCATTCGGTTAATAGCAGCTCCACCTCCTCCGCCAATTCCACAAACTTTAATTTTAGCGAACGTCTCAATATCGGGTTTTACTTCAGCCATACAAAAAGTGTTCAAAGCATTTGTTTTTTTATTCCTCTTGAATACATTTTTTCGTCAATTTTACGCTCAACTGTGCAAAAATCGTATACACTGTAGGTCGCAAAAAAAAAGTTGTCAAATAAAAAAATACACAAACCATCCCCAGGGTCTGTATATGCTTCTTGTAAAAAAATCACTTTTATGGATGCAAGGACTTAAACCACTTTCCAAGACCACTTGCCATCTTTTTGACATTCTTCACTTTTGAAAAAACTCCACTAAACCGATGACTCTCAGTCGAGGATGCAATATTATATCCCCACAATACGAGACCGATTGCTGTGCTCATTGCTGGATCATTCATACGTTCCACAACTGAAGTCACACCAATGGGCGTTCCAAGAGATGTCGGGAGTCGAAGGGATCGTTTTGCCGTTTCAAGCATCCCAGCCAATTTTGCTCCTCCGCCTGTGAGGACAACACCGGCCGGAAGCATGCCGGATCGTTCCACTTTTGAAAGTTCTGCATCAACTTTCTCAAAAATTTCCTGCACACGTGCTTCAATAATATCTGCAATAAAACGTCGTCCAACATATTCTTCATCTTGGGCTCCAAGTTCAGCTAAATTGATTTCTTCTTTTTTATCAACTTCTTCAGGCAAGGCATGACCGTATCGAATTTTAACCTGCTCTGCCACATCCAAAGATGTTCGAAGACCAATGGCGAGATCAGAGGTAATATGGGAAGACCCAATGGGAAGAACAACGGTATGAAGAACGTCTCCTTCTTCAAAAATAATCAAACTGGTGGTGGAAGCACCAATATTGATTACACACACCCCCAGATCTTTTTGTTTATTTGTCACCACTGCTTCTGCCGTAGCTAAAATAGAAAAAACAAGATCCTCAATATCTAATCCTGTCCGATAAACACACTTTGTTAAATTTTTGATTTGTGAACTAAGACCCTGAATAATCAAGGCATCCACCTCAAGCCGAATCGCGTTCATCCCTACAGGATCTTTGATACCTCTCTGACCGTCAACGGTAAAACTTCGAGGAATCACATGCAAAATTTCATGATTAGTTGGCATAGCAACTGTGCGCGCTGCCTCAATCGCACGTTCAACATCTTCTTCACGAATTTCTCCATCACTTCTTGCCACTCCAATAACTCCCCGGCTTTCTTGAGCAATAATATGCGTACCTGAAATTCCCACCCAAGCACGACTTAGCGGTAATCCAGTCAGACGTTCCGTTTGTTCCAATACTTTTGAAACTGAAGAAACTGCATCTTCGATGCTTGAGACATTTCCTCTGCTCATCCCTTCAGATGGAACTTCTATTGCACCAATAATGTGCATTTGGTTTGTCTTTCCTTCCACGCTTGGAACAGGTTGACCGACAGCCACCCGAACCGCGTGTGAACCGATATCTAAACCAATAATCACGTCTTCCGACATAGGCGTTTAAAAAACGGAATCTGTCTTTTAAGTATACGTAAATTTCAAGACAAAAACAAGCGAAAAAAATGAGGTCCAAAAATTACAAGTCCAATACATGCTGCGACAACAGATGCGACAAGTACCGTCGCTGCCATAATATCTTTTATTTCTCCAACGACCGGATGAATACGTGGTTTAAATGCATCAACTAAACGTTCAAAAATACTGTTAATCATTTCAAGAATGAGAACAAAGGCCATCAAAAACAAAATAACAACAGTCTGACTCCTAGAAAGTGGAAACATAAAAAGGAATATTCCAACAACACAAGCAGCAAAAACTTGAATACGAAAACTCTGTTCGGATTGAAAGATTATTTTCAGTCCACGCATTGCATGACAAAAACTCTGAAAAAGACGGCTCAATTGAATCATATTTTTTTTGTCTTTTCCGCATCAGAAAAAGGATCCTTCCAAGAAATACCTACCTGAGCGAGAATTTTCGTTTGAAGAAGAAACATTTTTTTTCGATCCTGTTTCGTTTCATGATCAAACCCAAAAATATGCAACAATCCATGCACAAATAAAATACCAATCTCTTTGCGGATACCATGACCTTGTTCTTGAGCCTGAAGTCTTGCTTGTTCAAAACAAATCAAAACTTCCCCAGCCAACACATCCGTATGAAGAGGAAAAGATAACACATCTGTCACGACATCTTTTCCACGATAATCTCGATTCAGACGACGTATTTCCTTGGGAGAAACAAACGCGACAGAAACGAATTTATTTCCTTTCCCATGAATATATTGTTCCGTTTTATCCACCATTTGCTGGATAAACACATGCGGTAAGCACTGACCACCACGTAAACGTGATTGGTTCCATTCGACCTGAATTTTCACAGAATTCAACTTAAAATCAAACTATTCAAAATCATTTGAAATGTCTGGAGATAATCCAGAGTCGTCTTCGTTCCTGATTGATAGAAAAACGCAGCCACAACTGTCCCTGCATCCACATAGGCAGTCATTTGATCTTTCGAAAGAAGGGATGGGTATCCTTTTTTTGTGGTTGTTGAAACAAAATCTGTTCCTGGTCGTTCAGGATGCGCTTGAGTGTACCACTCTATCAGAGATTGAGTGACATTTTTTGCCGCCAATGTAACCGTCACTGTTTCCCCGCTTGGAACAACCAATATGACTTGCAACGGATCGATTTCTCCTGTTCGTGTTGTCCAGCCAATTGGATAAAAAAAACGATAGACGGCTCCAGGTGCGGCATATTCTTTTATAGCACCAGATTCGAGCAATGTTGTCGGTGCTGTTCCTTTTGGATTATATCCATGCGATACTTCATTTCCATCGAGATATCCGTCAGCGTCTGAATCTGGAAGTCCGCTATTGGTTCCAAATACAACTTCTTCCACATCTGTTAATCCATCACTGTCCGTATCACGACCAGGAAGTAATTCTTTCGGAAAAGGCGAAACAGGTATTTTTTCCTTTGACGGCTCCTCTTTAACAACTGGCTTCGGTTGTTCTTGTTTTATAGGTTCTTTGACAACCGGTTTAGAGACAATTTCCTGCTGTTGTGCAGGTTGAGATCGTAAAAAAACAAAATAAATACCTGTTCCTCCCATTCCCAGAATGAAAACACCGCCAGCAATAAGTAAAATCTTTGTTGATCGTGCCATTTTCGATTTTAAAAGTGGAGACGGAACAGCTTTCGGAGATACAGGTGCAGGTGGAGAAACAACAGGTGACCCTGAAAAAGGAACAACTGTTTTTTGTGTAACTGATTTTTGTGTAACGGCAAGCCCCCGATACTTTTCAGGCATCGTAAAAATAAGAGGATCAACAGAATGTTTGTTTACCTCTTCCGGAGTTTCAATCACTGATAGAGAACGATCCGGCATAACACTATGTAAGACGTGTATTTATCACGGGGCAACCTCTGTTGGAACAGTAAATAATTTTCCAGAACCATTTGGATTATATCCGCTTGATACTTCCTTTCCATCCAAATACGTATCTCCATCCGTATCAGGGTTCAGAGGATTGGTTTTATAAACAGCAACCTCTTCCTGATCAAACAACCCGTCACCATCTGTATCTGCATTTGTTGGACTCGTTCCAATTTCTGCCTCCTGTGCATCAGAAAGACCATCTTTATCTGCGTCTGGTTCTGGAACAACAATTGGAGTTGGAAAAATAACAGACGTTTGTTCTTGAGGTTTATTTTGTTCAGAGGTTGTTTTTGGTATTTTTTCTGTCTCTTTTTTTAATTCTTGCATCTTTTCTTCGTCTGTTTGCACAGAAGGAACGCGATCTGACGATTTTGTACGACTTGCTAAAATTCGAGAAGACAATACGCCTGCCACAGCAACAATGACAATTGCCATCCCAACTATTCCGATCATTTTCCATGACCAATGAGATGTCTGTTTTTCTCTGGTTTGCTCCGATGAAATGGGGGACGAAGAAATTTCCCGAGAAGAAGAAAGAGATTGACCCGCAAGAGCAACAGGAGGAGGTGGAGTCGGGACAGCCCCTTCGCTTCCAGCAAAAATATCCTCAGGCTCTTTTTTTACGTTCTCAAACATAAAAAGAAAACACAATCGTAAAAAATAACTCTTTTAAGTATATTCCTATAAACGTCCTGCGCCAAGCGGATTATATCCTCCTTGAACTTCCTCGGCATCTGTAAAATGATCTCCATCCGAATCAGACACAAGAGGATTCGTTCCCCACACCATTATTTCATCTTTGTCTGTGAGACCATCTCCGTCTGTATCTGGATTCGTATCACTTGTTCCGAAACGTGTTTCCTGATCCCCTGTTAAATCATCATGGTCACGATCCCCTGACCCAATCGCTTCCAAACAAACAGAACGATCGTTTTCTTGAAATATATTCATACATTGAGAAGGATCCTGACTTGCGATAACTCTTTCAAGCGTCTGAATCGCTTCGCAGACGGATGGTTCGATTCCTGTTTTTTCCCCGCATCCCTGTTTAACAGCTATTTGATAACTCACTCCATCTAAACACCGATCTTTTCCAAGAGAACTCTCCATTTTATTGCAATAGTCTAAATGATTTTCTTCGTAAGCAAGACGCTGATACACGGCATCCTCACATGAAGTCTTTCCTTCTTTATCTTCCATCAAATCACAATCCTTTATCTGACCATGTTCAAGAGCCGTACCCAAAACACAATTATCTTTTGCCTCCCCATCGAGTTTTGTACAAATGATTGCTGCTCCAATACGTATAGCTGTTTCTCCTATCTTTGTTTGAGCACAACCGGTTGGATCATCTGACTTCTGACATAGAGCAAGCGCTTTTTCCAATTCCGCAGTTGCTTGTTTTACTAGACCTTCCTGTTGTTTTGTTTCATTTCGATGTGAGACGACATTCCAGACAAAAAAAATAAGAAGAATAAAAACAACCATTGCTCCTGCAATCATTAAAAAACGTTTCTGGAAAAAAAGAGGTCTTTCCGAAGGAGATTCATCAAATACATTCATATTTAATCTATCGGACAATAATTCAAAGAAATATCACTGATATGAACAACCCCTGTTCCTGCAAAACTTATTCGGAATGGAATGGTCCATGCACCAGTTGTGCGGCAATCAAATCCTTCTGGAAACGGCATTATGACATTATCTCCGTCAGCAACCACTCCAGATGTCAAGGTCGTCTGTCCGGCAAAATCCGTTGTAAATCCAACAGTCACACCAAGAATACTGTCCACGATCGTCTGATACATTGTTTCAAGATCTTCTGCGGTAGATGCAGAATAGGCATATTCAACTGATTCTCTTGGTTTACAATCATTAACATCTTCGTAAGAAAGACAGGATCCTTCACAAGATGAAGATGTACATGTATCTACACAAGAATCCTCACATTCCTCATCCGTCGGTGTACACAAGTCCTTACATGACTTGATGGTCTTTTCACACGTATCTACACAATTAACTGCAGAAGTACACGCTCCTAAACATGCACTCAAGGCTGATCCGACCATACCGTCGCAATCGACATCACAATCTACATCCGTTGCACAATCTTCCAGACACAGATCTCCATTTGCTTCACAGTCATCAACACATGATTGATCTGTTGCACTTTCACCCGAACATTCGGAGGCACAACTTGTTTCACATGATGATTCACACGCATCACATGTTCCGCAAACATCACTTGAAAAGTGAGCCATGTATCCGACAAGATCTGTATTTGTCGTTAAGGCTGCTGTAAATATATGAATTCCTTTGGATATCATCTGATCGCGCACAGATACAACTTCTGGGACATTCGATTCTGGTGTAGATGTATTGATCACTCCAGCAAGATTAATGGTTGGTTCTCCGTCACTCAACAAAACAATTACTTTATAATTAGCATCAGAATTTTGTAAAACCTTATCAGCACATTTAAGTCCGGCAGCAGTAGGGGTATATCCGTGAGCGCGTGCTACATATGTTTCCACACCGGTTTCCGCATTGTATAACATGTCATTTTCTCCCGTTGATGAACCAAGCCCATGATCAATCCACGCAAGAGCATCACCATCTTTTGTGTCTTGAATACATCCGTCACTGTCTGTAATTCCGTTTTCTCCATCTGTATCAACACCATCAGACAAATAATCAGTAAAACTCACTGTGGAGATACGCATATTTGCTGAATTACCTCCATAATCATCGAATAAATCCTGAATAGCCTGCGTCATAGAATCAACCGTCACTTGAATACGGTTATCTCCTGTTTTTGTATCCAACACCGTGGTCATACTTCCAGACAAATCTGTCACAAATACAATATCTACCGTCGGAGGTTCGACATCAGACATATCAATATCAGCCATTAACTGAGTTCCAACGGTACATGCTGGCAAAAAAAGCAGCGCTGTGTCCGGACTCTGACCTGAGAGATAACTATAAAGGTCAGCGGATGTTTGTTGTGTTGCATTTGAAAGCTCTGTCTGAATCAAGATAGAAGATTGTTCGTATGTATAAGGACAAGAAGAAAAACATGAACTGGCACATTCAGGCGCTACGCACACCCCTTCAGATGTTCCTGTTCCACTATTTGTTGTTCCGCAACGTTCGTCAAACTCTATACTTCCGCTTACACACGGAAGACCATTATAGTCTGCATAGGTCGCTGTATCTCCGCTTCCAAACAAATGAGAGCCACCATCACAAACACCTGTTGTTTCACAGGTATACCCTGCGTTTACATTGCAATCTGCATCCGTTTCACACATTCCAGTCACATCACGTTCGTCCGGAGTATCATGCGGTTTAAAACAGAATTTTGAAACAGAAGTTCCATCACAATATTCTGTTTCTTCTTCAATTACCTGATCGCCGCAATAAGCCCCTGAAACAACTGTGTATTGACATGAGACCGTACAGTACGCACAAGTATCTTGATAATCGGCTGTACAAACAACGCCATTTTGGTCGCCCTCATCACACGTTTCAACACCATTATACGAATGTCCATCTCCACACACATTTATTTTACATAAAGTTGTACACGCATCACTGTTATCCGTATTTCCATCATCACATTCTTCTTTTCCTTCCTGAACTCCATTTCCGCAATATTGATTTCCTCCTACGCAATCCGTCCAATCTCCTGGATTTGTTGTCTGATTCCAAGTGCACGTTGGAGTTGCGTCGGAATCGTCACAACTTCGATATCGAACAAGCTGATAGGTGATATCAGAACAGTCGCCACTGTTGCAATCCAAAGAATCTGTACATGCTGCACCTGCATTACTTCCCCCGACACAAATCGAAGACATAGGACACGACGATCCACCATCACCGCATTCCGTATCCATACATTCAGCATCCGTTTCACAAGAGACATACGCATCCGCGGATCCGCAAAGTTTGCCAGACCAAGACTTATAATCCCCATCACACGCTTCATCGCCATTTATTTCTCCATCTCCACATGAAGGACCAGGAAATGTGCAGTCAAACGCACATCCACCATCTGGATTCGTGGTATATTGTCCATTTGATTTACTGCAATGAATCGATGACCAGGAACCGGTGTCCATTGTGTCTGTATTGCTTCCACAGTCACATTCTTCTCCTCCGGCTATACTGCCATCCCCACAATAAAATGCACCTGCAAGTGAACAATTTTCATCGCAAAAACCATACGTCCCATTCAAAATTGCATCATCGCACGTTTCTCCCGGATCCATCACTCCATTGCCACATTCATACAAAATACATTCAGAGAGATTCGAATCAGATGATGTTTGATATCGACATATTCCTCCATCATTGATACATGCTAAAGAAATAGTCCCATCCATATCACCGTCTCCATTTGCGTCGCATTCTTTTGTTTTTGATTGACCAATTTCGCACATTTCTGTTGTTGCCAAAACTCCATCCCCACACCTTGCTGAACTTCCTATCAAAACCCCGCTACACATTTCACTATCCCGATAAAACCCATCGGGATTTGAACTTTGTGCATACTCTACAAAAATGTTGGCATTATCTGTCGCGTCATCATCTATATTGTAGACCCAATCTGCTTCATCCATTTCAAGTTGAGCATAAAGATTATAACTTTCTCCTGCAACACTCTGAAAGAGATATGCATGGGACCCTTCCTGACACTGAAAAATTCCTTGTGTACCATCCCAACAATACGTTTCTTGAGTTCCATCCGGACAACTTACAAATATATTGATTGGATCTTGCGGAAGAGACGTTCCGAGTTCATTTGCAAGAACGGCTGACCAGGACGGCCAGGTACTTGTTGTAAATGCACGCAGAAATGAACCGCTCTGAATTAAAGGGACATTAGCAAGACATATTTCATCTCCTGAACAATCATCATCCGTGCCACATGCCTGACTGTACGTTGCTGAACAATGCCGATGAATATCTCCATACGAATCAAGTGTCTGTTCTATCGTTTTAATATCTGTCAAACGACGCATATCTCTCGATAACTTGGCTTTCTGCGCATCACACCATCCATCCGGAACGACTGCGGAGGAACTATCACTATAGGTAACCTGACGACAATCTTGATCCCAATCACATGAAACAAAACCTCCCGTCACTGAATCGGTAAGATACTCTGAACCAGTACGACACACGTTCAAATCGGTCACCACATCACTATTGGCATTGAATAACCAGTTCTTAAGAATTTGACTCATGATCTGTTTTGTTTCGTCTCCGGCATCTTCATTAACCGAAATCACATAAATATTTGGATAAATGGTATCTCCATCCTGGTTCGCCGCAACCACATAATAGGTATCTCCATCCTGAATCGCCTCATAACCATCAAACAGTGTTGATGTTGGTGAACCTGTAAATGCCTGATCTTTATACCATTCATTTGGGGATAAATACTTCTCATTGGAAAAAACACGAACACCGACTGCATCGTTCGTTCCTTCAACAAGGAAAAGAATTTCTTTATAAATTTCTGAAATAGGAGATTGAGGCGTCTCAACAACTCGAAGCTCTGGAAGTGTTGTATTTTTTCCTTCCATATCACGACAATAGGAAAAGGAAAAATTTGTATAAGGAGAGCTCAAATTAAAATCAAAACCTGCCTCTGCTGTATCGGCAAAAGGAAAAATTGTTTCCTCTGGATTTGGCCAAGGATTTTCACACAAAAATGCGGTAAGAGAAACAGTGCCGGATACCTCAGAACCGACAGATTTTCCCACAACGTCTGTGGTAATTGTTGCTATAGCTATTCCGTTTTCCTTTCCATTTGCTACGCCAACAGCTGTTGTTTGTGTTGTGTCCGCTTTTGTCACAGAGACAGCATTATCTGCCTCAGTATCTGAAGATGTCGAATCCCAAGACCAATTCCAATCATATACACCGGCAATCTCCTGAATTTCTTCCTGATTTGCACCATGAAGAGTAAAAGCGGTTGTTGTCAGGGTGTGTTGTTCTCCTTGTTCGCTAAAAAATCCGGAACTTGCATCATCAAATTCAGTCACAATTTCTTTTCCTTCATCTGTCACTTGAACTGCTTCCAATGCACAAATTTCATTTCCTACCGTGAATGTTGTTGATATGTCTTCCAAAAGAGCAACACCATATGTACTTTTCACTCCATCTGATTTTCCATCTAAATCATCCGAATCACCCATCACAATCAAACGATACGTTCCGTTCGCTTGAAGAGCTTCTCCATAGTTTACATAGACTTTGGAACCGGTATCTGTTTTTTCTATGGAATATGAAACAGCTAGCTGACAAGATATTTCTGCTGCATAAACATGATTGAACAATTTTGCCACTCCGCGAACAAGCCAATCCCAGATTCGAACAAGTGGATTGGATAATTCATCTGCAAATGCAACTTCCTTATGATAACTTGCTGGACAAAGAGTTGTAGCATTTGCATCTGTTATTTTTGTTCCATTCACAGCCGTGAGTTCTAGATACATGTTTAATTCCACGGTTTGATTTTCTCCTTCACCAATCGTCTGTTTAAAAGACGTTTCATCCATGATTTGATCAAAATCAACAGCTACTGCTGTGTTGCGACAGACATCTGTTTTTCCATTTGCTGGAGTCGTTGGAAGAAGAATATGCGGACGTTCAAAACAACAATTCGCGTCTCCACATCCATATACCTCAGCATCCCCACACGAAACATCAGACGTACAAGAACATTCCAGTGTCACTGTCGCGAAACCAGTCACTCCACTTGTTCCTTCTGTAGCTGTCACGGTTGAAGATGCTGTTCCTGTTCCGCTTATTGTAACCTCTTCCGGAGCATCTGTGGTTATTTCTGCCACTCCAAAACCGGCAATCACTGTTCCTACTTCTTCCGCATCACATGCTTCACCTGTTCCAATTGTTCCGTCCGTGCAAATAGACGGATTTGTATATTCCACACTCGAACCCTCAAACAGACAGTTAAAAGAACACCCATCTCCGTCCTCTATATTTCCATCATCACAATCCTCTCCTGTTTGCACACATTGCCCTAATACATTGCACTGTGTTCCACTTCCATATGAACTACAATCTACATTTTTATGGCAGGTTATTTTATTGTTTCCGCAGACAGAACTATAGGAAGACGAAGAACCCTCATTTTGGCAAGTAGACGAACATCCGTCTCCATTTTTTGTGTTTTTATCATCACAATCTTCTCCGTTTTCCTGCGCCCCATTTCCACAAATTGCATAAAGATCTTCTTTGGAAATCGAACCAACATTCAAACAATTGGAAGAACAACCATACACATCATTTTCCTCTTTCCAATCACATTCTTCTCCTCCTGTTGATGCACTTTGTGCCACTTTTCCATCTCCACAATCATATTTCAAAGCCTTTGCTCCCTCATTTAAACAAACACTTGAGCATCCGTCTCCATTTTTTGTGTTTTTATCATCACATTCCTCCCGTCCTTCACGCACTCCGTTCCCACAACAACCAACGTCTGTCAAAGATACACATGCTGTCACTCCTTCTGTCAGACAAATAGAAGAACAACCGTCATTTTCCGTGACATTTCCGTCATCACAATCTTCCCCCGGTTCCACACATTGACCAAAATCATTGCAAGTTGCGTCTGCTCCATACGCAACACAATTTGCATCGGTCGTACAATGAACCGTGTTATTTCCGCAAATAGCCACCGGGGTATTCGATCCAATGGTATTGCAAGAAGAACTTGAACAGTAAGCTGGAAATGTTTCGCTTACACGAATTTTTCCATCTACCATGAGCTGAACGACATCTGCGTCTTCCACGTTATTTTCCACATCTTCCGCGGTCCAAGCAGACCATTGATAATGATCTCCGTTTAATGCCTGACCGTTTTCCGAACAATCATCTGGAGCACTATACGGCGTTGCTTGAAATGTTTGACGTTCGCCAATAATAGTAAGGGTCACTTGTTCAGGAGTAACCTCCACACGATTGACTGCACACGCTTCATCTTTTGTTGTAAAAATCCACGAAAAATCGTCTCCGTAGGCGAGATCAGAAGCAGATTTCGAAAGAGAAACATCACTGGTCGATGTTAATTCCCCTGAAAAAACTACTCGATAAGAAGTATCCGTCTTCAAATCCGTATTCGAACGAATGGTAACAGTGAATGTTTCCAAATCATATGTAACAGAACGATCATTGACTTCTGTTAATTCATCTGATGTACACCCAGGATCTTCACATTCATACAGACGAACCATGTGATCTCCCCCTATTTCAAATCCAGAAAATTCATCTTTCATGTCAATATTAAAGACAGCTGAAACAGAAGCATTTAAACAAACGGAATCACAACCAGGCCAGAAGTCAATAATTTTTGGATCCGTAAAATTGATTGTCAAATCTGCGGTATCATTTGGACCCAAATTTCCATTATCATACAACCAGGAAGTAATCACCACAGGAACCCCAGGGTTTGTTTCCTTATGAACAGCCACTTTCAAAGAACAAGCATTTTCAAATTCGGCAAAATCTGCCTTTGAAGGATCACTGCTATTGTATGTCCATTGATGATTTGTACAACTTAAAAGAAGACACTGATATTCATCTGAAATAGGCGCAACAGTATATTGAACACGTTGTTCTTTTTCTGTTGCGGTAAATTTTGCAGGCGTCAAATACACTCCGCCAATCGTACATTCATTTCCAGAAGGAGCTGTAACAAATTCCCACTGCGAATCCTTTTCCATAGCAACTCCTTGTACACTCTTCACGCCATTCTCTCCACCTTTCACAGTTATACGATAACGTGTTTCAGGCTCAAAATCCTGAGCTGGTTCCCAGAAAAAAGATGTTTCGGCCATGCTTGTTGGATTTCCTTTTGGAGACATCTCCACAGCAGTTGTTGAATCACAATTCGCTAAAAGACACTTTTCAACGGAAATAGTTGAAGAAGTAAATGTTTTTGTATCCATGGGTTCGGAAAAAGATGCAGCAACGGCTGCGGTCAAACAAACATCTGTTCCTCCTTCCCAAAATTCCCATGGAGTTGGAGAAATATACGTATCACTACATTCAATAATCACTTCCGGAGCTTCCGGAATGTCTCCTGTGGAAAAAAAGTATGCGTAATGGGAAACAGGAATAGATTCCTTACATGTTTCCTCAATTCGACATGCTCCATCCGCACAACACTCCTGTCCGCTTCCACAAGAAAAATCAACGTCACACATTCCGACTTCAAAGGAAACAGAATTCGAATATTGTCCATCATCTGCCTGAATTTTTACTGGACCTGTTTTTGCTTGAGTTGGAACTTGAAGGGGATTTTGAATGGTTCCAGAGATCTGTTCATCAGACCATGCCCCTGGAGAAACTTTTTGATTTTCGTAAAAAATAACAGATCCTTTATCACTCCCAAATTCTTCACCAAAAAATGAAACATCTGTCCCTGGAGGACCTGCGTCTGGTTCTACCGCACAAATACTTGGTCCAGCTTTTCCTTCAATCACTTCAAAATCCACAGGATCAGAAACAGTTCCATCTTCTCCTCGAACAACCCAAAGATCATGCAAACCAACATTCAGTGCATGTCCATCAGATAAATCATATATTTTCGGAACTTTCACAAGAATACTGTCATTGTCCCAGAAATCCTCTCCACAACTGTCTGGAAAATTTGTATCTGCAAGAGCGACAAGATCAAGATCTTGGTTTCGAAAACGTACGGTTCCAGGAGTTGTTCCAAAATGCGAACCGTAAATCGTCACATATTGACTGATCGGACCGGCATTTTTATCTTCTGCACAAGGAATACCAGCCACACAATCTGCATCATCTGTACAAATGAAACCTTTTTCATCTTCACAACGCTTCACTCCTGTATCCACATCGCTAATAACTGGCGGTTCCGAACTTGATGAGGTTGAATTGATGTTAAATATCAACTTGTTTGAACCCTCTCGCGTATCTCCATTCCCTCCAAATAACTGGAGGTCATACGAGCCAGTGTCAAGAAGAGGAACAACCGCTTTCAAACTATTTGACGCCCAAGATGGATAACTCGAAGCGGTTGATGTATCAAAATACAAAACTGAAGATCCTTGATTGTCTCCAAAATTATTTCCCTGAACCGTGACTGTATCTTTTCCAGACGCCTTCTCTGGATCCACACGACAAAGCCCGGGACGTACGGTTGTATTCACTTCAAAATCGCTGATCAATGGACCATTTTCATCATCGGTTCTATCTCGAAATCCATCCGAGGTCACGAGCTCGACCGGTCCACTTACCATTTTTTCATCAAGTTGAATGACAATTTGATTATCGGTCCATGTTCCGTCACAAGCAGTATAAGGACCAACAGAAACATCATCTGTATCATCATCAATACTTCCAAGAAAAAGAATCGTACCTTGCGTATTTCCAAATCCGTTTCCAGAAATTGTCATCAAGTTTCCAGGAGCACCGTCTCCAGGAAAAATGGCTTCTATTTCAGCTGAATAGACACAAATGTTTTCTGCACAACTCCCTGAAGCACAATCAGAATTTTCTATACAAGAGGACCCATTACACGCTCCGCAATAATATTCATCTGATTGATTTCCTCCGCAGTCAACTCCGTCTTCAAAATAAGGATCTTCTGCATCCTGTATATCATTGTTACAATTCGGAGCGCGTAAAACAACATCGATTTCTGAAGACGTATCACTATTTCCCCCGCAGTCAAATCCCTCCGCAGAAAAATGATACATTTTATTTGTGACATACCCAACGGTATCCCACTCCCCATAAAAAATATTTTCCATGGCAAGGGCGAGAGCTGAACTCTCATCGAGACCAGCCACATCCACAGCATCTCCATCCAAAGAAAATTCAAGAGAAGAAACACCTGAATCATCAGAAGTAAGTGCCTGAAGAAGTTCTGCTGTGCCACTATATGCTGAACCGCCATCATCTGGACTTGTCATCTGGATATCTGGTTTTTTCGTATCGAAACCAGACCCAGTCGTAAATGTTTGGTGACAGGGATATGTTTCAGAACATTCAAGCGTACGACCGGAACTACTCTTCAAAACAGCAGAACTCAGATTCACTTCATAAACTGTTTCTGCATCAAAGCAATGAACCTCAATTCCGTCTGAAGTTGTGCATGTTGCAGATGGAATAAACGTCACACGACTTCCCGATGTTTCAAAAGAACCAGAAACCGGATCTCCATCCGCACGAGAAACAACAATTCCACTATCATTCACTGTGGAAACAGAAACGTTCTGACTAAAAATAAATTGAAGTTCAAGGTTGCGAATCGCGGAAGCACATTCTGTATTCACAGAACGCAAAACAAAAGTTGCACTCGCATCTAACACATCATTATACGTTGTTTTTTCTGTTCCTTCTGTTGTCGTTCCTGCTCCTGTTGCAGAAGACAGTCGACTGATCACAAATTGAGCAATAGCAAACGATGACAAAACAATGATCAAACCAATCAATGCATTTGTCATGATCATCTTTGCTTTCTTTATCTTTAGATCTTCCCCTCTCGAGGTCATCCACAAAAATCCGCCATACAAAACAAATGCCACAGCTACAACCCCAAGCGTTCCAAGAACTACTCGAATCAACCGAGCAATAATAAGAGTGATATCTCCTCCAGCTAATCCGGCTGTTTCTGCAAAACTCTCTGGGGCTACTCCGCCAAATGCCTCATTTGTTTGAATCGCTTGAGCCAAAGCCGGAGGAATATCAAACCATTGAGCCGATATGCCCCAAAAAAGAATGACGAAACAAGAAATGAAGAAAAAACGTGTTTTCATGTGTTGTGACTAATCACCGAGGGTTGTTCCCTTATTTGTTGTACACGCCTTATTTGAAGGAAGTCCATCACAACAATACGGTTGCAATGTGGTTGCACACGAGGAAAAACTTTCACTATTGGACGGTCCGTATGATGGATACATACAAATCTGATAGACGCTCTTTACATCATTCGAAATGACAGGATAGTAATTATAAAAAATTCCCTGTGTTTCATCACTCTCCCAAAAAGAAGCATGATCCACCATTGCCTGGGTATAAACAGGGTTTTCTTCTACATTTGCTGGTTGAAAGTTGCTATTTAAAGACATCTGCGAAAGAGTATACCAAAGTTCCTGTACCTGATCTGGAATAAGACGAATCGCATCACTATTTAATGAAGATGACTGCATAAGCATATTAAACGTCACTTTCACCTGTGTGTTCAAATCCACATTTTCTTCTCGAATTCCCGGAGACAAAGAAATAATTTCTGGAACATCATCATTAATAGCGTCTGATGTCTGAAAATTCCATTGATAATCATCTAAACTTACCCCAGGACCTTCTGCAGTTCCATCTCCATCTCCATCAAGAGAATTTCCTGCCGCATCAGCTAGTCCATCAAACAAACCACCTATCATGGAAGCTTGAGGCGGATCGGTACTCAAACCTGCTGCATGTGCTTGTACTTCGATATTTGCAAGCGCTGGCAGACAATAAATGGTATCTCCGCAAGGATCCTTGCTGCATGCATCAAACGAGGTAAATTCTACGGTCTTGTATCCATTACTTATAAGAAAAGATCCATAAACGTTATTTTTCGTTTCTCCCTCAGGAGTGGCTACTATTTCGATATTAGAAAATGTTTTTTCTTGATTCGGATCGTAGGTTCCGGATACAGCAACGGGATCCATAGCCTCATTAAATGTGATCTGAATCGTCACATTCCGATCGTATGGATTGTCTGAAGAGACAGGAATGGCAGAGACCACTTTTGGAGGAGTGAGGTCTACTTCGGTTGAAACTTCAAAACTCCATTCATATCCTTCTGCATAGGCTCCGGAAAACACTGCTGTTCCATCAGCTTTCAAACTATCTGGCTGTATTTTCACGGTATAATTTGTATCTTCAAGCGCATTCCCCAACAAATCAATAGGATCAAAAACAAAGGTACGAAGATCTTCCGTATAACTAACCGCAACAGCCGTACTCGCCAATGCAACATCTTTTGCTTCAACTCCTTCAGATCCATTCACAGAATCCGTTGGATAGATCAAAAGATTATCTGTATTCATATCATCGGTTGTCGCTGGATCCTTATCATCATCCTTTACAAAAGAATCAGGATTCATTGGTTCCTTGAATGTAATCATGATTCGAGTATTGCGAGGAATATCAATAGCGTTGCGTCCTGGGTAATGATTTTCAATCATTCCAGATCCAAGAGAACCGGATAATGGTTCTGAATATGGTGCAGCTGTTGTTGTCGTTGTTCCTGCGAGTCCGGCCGCAGCTAATAATCTTCCAAGGACATAACTCGCAATGGAATACGAAGCAAAAATAATGACAAGACCTATCGCAGCACTTTTGATGATTTTTTTTGCATTCGCTGTTTTCACCGGATCGCCGGATGAAATCATGTACAAATAACCGGCATACACAATCAGTGCAACGAAAACAATTCCAAGAACACCAAGCGCTGCCCGAATGATACGAGCAATAAGAATCGTTAATTCCTGCGTAGACAATCCGGAAGCAGAACCGACAGCATTCACGCTTGCACTGTTTATTTGTGCGTAAACATCTCTTGTTCCTAACACCATCAAAATCCCCACAAACACAAATACGCCAAGAGCCATGGCGGTCTTTCGTAAACGCATATTGTGGTTCCCTCTCTGCAACATGAAACCTCAGCCAATTTTTCTTTATTGTACACGAAATCATTTCTCATGCCCAGAGAAATAAAAACATCCCGCAATCGTCAATCAGCAAGAGCAGCCGAAGCCATGAAAAAAAACATCATCATTGCAATCGCGCCAAGTGTTCCAGTCAATATGTATTTTCGACCATCCCCTGTCAAATCATCACGACCGGAAGCATTCATATGTTTAAATGCTCCAAACAAAATGCTGTGAATAAAAATAATCATGGCAAAAAGAGACAAGACTCGTACAAAACGAAAAAACCATTCCTGCATCACAATAGAAGAAAGATGCTCGATCATAATTAGGCCAAACAGGTCTCAACAACCTCTTTTATTTGTGTTCCATCTGCACGACCCGCGAGCGCTTTCATGGCAATACCCATGGCTTTTCCCTTATCTGTTTTTTTTGAAAGACCTGCCGCTTCCAAAGCAGTCCGCACGATTGTCACAAGTTCTTCTTGAGATAAAGGAGCAGGAAGATAGTGTTCCAACACTTTTATTTCCGCTTTTGCCTTCTCAATTAAATCTGCACGCTGCCCGGCTTCAAAAGAAACAATTGCATCTTTTATCTGTTTTATTTGTGAACGCACAATGGCAAGAACATCCTCATCTGACAATTCCCGCAATAATTCAATTTGTCGATTCTTCAAAGCCGCACGCAAAAGACGAAGGGTAGAAAGTTCCGCCTCTCGATGTTCTTTCATGGCTGCCGTTGTCTCCTGTTGAATTCGTTCAAGTATAGACATACATTTTTTTTAAAAAAGGTGACGAGCAAAGCCACATCACCTTTTTTCTTTTTATCTTATCGATATGAACGGTGTTGATGTCGCTGATCCTCTTCGGTGAGACGACCTGTCTTGATGAGATATTCCCGCTTGGTTGCCAATTCAATGCGACGCAGTGCACTCTTGCGAGCGGCGTTCTTATTTTTCTTTTTCGTATGAAAACGAATTTTTTTTGCCTGAAGCATTTTTCCGCTTTCCTGGATCCGTTTTGTAAATCGGCGGAGCATACTTTCAAAGCTTTCTCCTTTACGACGTTTAATATCAAGCACAGATAATCACCTTCCTTTCTTAGATAAAGAGAATTTCAAAAAATCTCTTTTGGATAAATAGGTCGTTTAACGACCCCGAACCTTTCGGCAAAAAGATACTGAAAAATCAATTTGTTGTCAACTTTTTTCTTCCTTTTCCTTTGGTTCAAGCTTCTTTTTTAAAAGAGAAACGATTTTTGTTACATCAGCAATCTCCTGCGCACCCGATTCCATATCTCGAATGATAATGGTTCCATCTAAGACTTCCTTCTGCCCCAAAATCAATGTATAAGGAACGGCACATTTATTTGCCAGTTCCAATTGAGTCTTCAAGGCATTTTTTCCAAATGCCTCACGAATACGGATACCGGAACGTCGACATTCTTCAAAGAGCCGCAATCCCTGCCTGCGAGCAGCATCCCCGAGCTGAGCAAAAAAAACATCTGCTCCATGTTTAGGTATTTCTACTTGAAGTTCACGCATAGCCAAGATGATTCGTTCCATTCCAAGGGCTACTCCGCAGGCCGGAGTTCCCTCCCTTCCGCCAAGCATTTCAATGAGATTATCATAGCGTCCACCGCCGCCCAAAGAATTCTGTGAACGTTCCCCTTCATCCGCCGCCGCCCAAATCTCAAAAACAGTACGCGTATAATAGTCCAGCCCTCGAACCAGCCTGGAATCAAGTGTATAAGGCACTCCTGCCTCATCTAAAAATTCAAGAACGTGCATGAAATGATTTTTCGAATCTTCATCCAACCAATCAAGAATTTGCGGTGCATCCGCTTTGATCGGCTGACAGGTCTCTACTTTACAATCCAAAAGACGCAACGGATTTTTCAAAAGACGCCGTTTGCAATCTTCGCAAATCTGATTGCGCTTGCTGCGATAATACGAAGTCAATTCTGTTTTATATTGCTGACGAGATTCGAGTGTTCCAATGGAATTCACATGCATGACCGTATCGATACCAAGATCCTTCAATAAATGAAACGTGAGAACCATAAGCTGAGCATCTAGGATAGGTTCTTCACTTCCCATCACTTCAAACCCGATCTGATGATGTTGACGATATCTCCCTGCCTGTGGACGTTCATAGCGAAAATTCGGACCCATGTAATATAACTTAACCGGCTGTGATAGATTCAGCATGCCGTGATTGATATACGCTCGGACAGCAGATGCAGTCATTTCAGGACGTAACACAACCCGATCTCCCCCCTGATCCTCAAACGCATACATCTCTTTTTCTACAATGTCCGTCTGTTTTCCAATCGTACGCAAAATCAATTCTTCTCGTTCCAAAATCGGCAAATCAATCCGATCAAAACTGTATGCTTCAGCCACAGAACGCGTTGCATCCCGAACCATATCCCAATAAGGCTGTTCGTCCGGTAAAATATCTCGAAATCCACGTAAGAGTTCCGGGGTTCTCTTTCCTGCACGAACAACGGATGGAGAATTGACAACTGCCTTCTTTGTTTCTGAAGGTTCTGAAAATAATTCTTCCTCGGATTCCGGAGCTTTTTTTGAACTCACAGATTTTTTTATTGAAAATACTTTTTTAGGCATAAACGCTCAAATGAAAGAAACATGAAATTCATGTTTCATAATTACAACGGATACTCTGGAGTTTCAAAAATTCCCGCACGATTGAGAGGAAGTCCCCGTATCCAAACGCGTCCAACCAATTCATCTCGTTTTACAGGACCAAATGCGCGCGAATCCAAACTCGCATCACGATTGTCTCCCAATACGATATATTCATCAGAACCAAGCACATATTTTATACGACCTGGCGTATAGGCACCGGACAAATAAGATTCCTCGAGTCGAATACCATTTGGATGTTCATTATTATAGAGCGTAACAACTCCATCCAAAATTTCGACGGTTTCTCCTGGTAAACCAACCACACGTTTAATAAAGAATTCAGAAGGATTCCGCGGATAACGGAATACAATAATATCTCCCCGTTTCGGTTCACGAAATCGATAACTGATTTCATCAATAAGAAGATATTCGTGATCATAAAAATTCGGCTCCATGGATGCTCCTTTTACATAAAAAGGCTGGATAAGAAAATATCGGATGGGAATGATAATCGCTGCGGAAAAAACCAAAATCTGGATAATCTCCAACACAAAAAGAATTCCCGCCCCAACCACGGGTCCGAATTTTCTATGCCAGAACTGATCCGGCGTATGATCTGATCCGTGAAAAAAAGACATAATCCTTATGAAAAAAGGCTTAAGATAGGGTCACAATATCAGAAAAAAAACATCACGACAAGTCTTCAATCTCTCTCTTGAAGAGAAAAGAAACCTTTGCTATTCTGCCAGACATGGACGCATAGCTCAGTTGGTTAGAGCGCTGCATTCACATTGCAGAGGTCCCTGGTTCGAATCCAGGTGCGTCCACCAGAACATCATGAGGATGTTTTTTGTTTTCAAAAATTGACAAAATACTTAAATTCTGATAAGTAAAAACCTCCTTTCTCTTAAAAAGGAGTGCAATCCGAAAAATAGGCACGCTACGTGGCACGCCACAGGAGGATGAAATGAGAGATATAGAAGATTTGAAAGTTCGATCACGATTGGCACTGACTCATGAAGAACTCCTGCAGATTGCAGGAACAATGAGTCCAAATGGTGCATTTGAAAAGGCGCAGTCGCTAAACTATAGCGATGAGGAAGCCAGGAGTTGCCGGTTCCTCGCGATCATCCGCAGAGATCATGGAAAGGATGTGTTCGACGACACGATCCGTAGTCTCAAAGATGACGAGCTCGACATTTACCTGAAGGACGCCGTGCTTCCGCGAATTAAACTGCTGGAAGCAATCGCGGGCGCACCGCTCCGTATCGTAAGACCCAAAGACCGCGGTCTGACCCTGGGTGATTATCTTTCGCAGACGAAACCTGCGGGAATAAATCTCGGGATGACCCTCGGCGACGAACTTCTTATCTCCATGCAATGGGGCATACGAAAAGATACTTCTCAACAGGCGAGCTACGAACTCTCAACAGCGGACGGGACAATCCTTGTCAAAGAGACATGGACTCGTTTCGGAGGGGTCGACAAAAAAAGAACAGACGATCGGCAATATCTTTGTCGACTTGTCTTTGACTTTGTCTCCGAATCTATTGGGACACAAGAAATCGATGTCTCTTCCACTGATACACCGACAATTAGTGGAACTCTCATTCAGTTTCTTGAAAAAAAAGGGGAGGTCTTTCCTTCCCCGCTTTGGAAAACGGACGAAATTTTCACGTATATCCGACGCGGTGAAGTTGAGAAGACTCGACAAGTCATTGCAGAGCTGCGGGAAAAAGCCGCTGCGGATGGAATAAAACTGGAATTCCTTGTGTGTTTGGACATTGAGGCACAAGGTCTCATAAAAGACGCGCAGCGCATTCAGCGTTACAAAGACGCCGACGTCCCTCTGATTGAAAAAGTCAGAGACGAAACGGTGCTTGGTGCCTTTGGTGTCACAGTTATACCTGGACCAAAGGCAAAGAAATCGTATAATTTCTTTATCTATTCCGAATCCTCTCTCTTTAAAGATTGGGTCAAAGCGCTGAAGATTCATGGGTACGGAGGAAGTGTCCTCTATGCCAGTGACAACTACCCAAGTGGATTCGCCATTGTCGGTACCAGGCAAGTCCACGGAATCTTTCTTGACGATAACATAGGTTCGTCAAGCAAGGATTGGTGGGTGGACAATGTTCAAATCTTTCTTGATAGGAGTGGAATAGAACCACTCTCCCAGTACACCTGGGATGATTGGTATGACGAAGAATTCGTCGAACAATTCGGGGAGTTTCTCAAAAAAAATTTCCCGCTTGTGTAAATCGACACAACCCTTTGTAGGAATGTTTTCCTTTCAAAGGGTTTTTATTTTAAACATCGTCTTTTTTTTATTACTCTCCTCTTGTTTTTCCTCTTCTTCTTCCTTATAATACTCAATGATTCGTATGGATGATTTGAAGATTGATTTCTTGCGAAAAAAATATCGACTGGACACAGATGGAACGCGGCCATTTATTTTTTTCCGCCGTCTTTTTGTTATTGTTTCGATCGTGATTGCTTCATTTGGAGGAATTTTTTCCCACCAAGTTGCCACGAGTGGTGAGGCTCGTCTCGGATCATTTCCCCGTCTCTCCCTCTTCTCCACGCTCCGCGAACTTGTTCAAACAGATGACAAACTCTTAAAAGGAGAAGAAGGGGACCGTATCAATTTTCTCTTACTCGGAGTGGGAGGCGCTGGACATGACGGTCCTGAACTTACAGACACTATTATTTTTGGCAGCGTACGCCCGTCAGACACTTCTGTTGGAATGTTTTCCATCCCTCGAGACTTAACTGTCCCTGTTCCAGGCTATGGATGGCGAAAAATCAACTCCGTCAACGCTCTTGCGGAAAAAGATGATCCAGGAACCGGAGCAGCGGAAACAGGCAAAGTTTTAAGCAATCTATTTGGACAAAACATCCATTATTATGTCAAGGTGGACTTTGACGCTTTTCAAGAACTGATTGATACCTTGGGAGGTGTTGATGTTTTTGTCGAACATTCCTTCGTTGATTCGCAATACCCAACAGAAGACGATCTTATTCAAACAATCTCCTTTAAAGAAGGATGGCAAACCATGGATGGAAAAACTGCTCTCATTTATACCAGATCCCGTCATGGAACAAATGGGGAAGGCTCAGATTTCGCCCGTAGCCGACGTCAGCAAAAAATTCTTCTGGCTGTAAAGGAAAAAACGTTTCGTCTGAACACCTGGCTCAATCCAGGAAAAATCAATGGAATTTTCACCATGTTGGAAGGTCACGTTCAGACGAATCTTTCTCTATGGGAAATGGTGCGTTTAGCAAAACTTTTGCGAAACTACGACTCAAACAATATCGTGAACCATGTGTTGGATACATCTCCAGACAGTCCGATCTATCCGACTTCTCTGGAAGGGCTTGGGTTTGTTCTTCTTCCAAAAAATGATGACTGGGAACCGCTTCGTCTTCTTGCGGATCATGTCTTTGATTCAACCACTTGGAAAGAAGATGTTCTTGCAAAAGCTCCGGAAAAACAAACCCATTTTGTTCGTGTAGAAATTCAGAATGGAACAGGAACAAAAGGCTTAGCTTCCTACACCGCTCAACTTCTGGAAGGTCAGGGATTTGAAGTGGTGAAAATTGGAAACGCAGCTGAACGCGAATATTCTCGCACCGTTATTTATGATCTCACAGACGGACAACGAACCGAGGAATTAAAAATTCTTCAAGAATTTTTAAAAGCGGATATTTCTATGTCTGCTTCCGGATGGATGTTTGCAAAAGGCATTGTTCCAAAAGAAATTTCTGTAAGCAATGAAAATACGGAAGCAAAAACCACGGAAAAAAATGTTGATTTCCTTATTATTCTTGGCGAAACAAGTACTTCACTTGTCCGCACCTAATAACATGCGCCCTCATCTTCCAACCATCGCCATTATCGGCCGAACGAACGTTGGTAAATCTACCCTATTTAACCGTCTGGCTGAAGAAAATAAAGCATTAGTTTCCCGTGTTCCAGGAACCACACGTGATCGGCATGAGGCGGATTGTCTTTGGCGTGGACGAATCATTCGTATCGTTGATACAGCCGGTCTTGATGTTCCTCACGCGGAAGATCTTGAACAAGATGCCATGAAACAAACGGAACGCGCGATCGAACAAGCGGATCTTATTTTATTTGTTCTTGATCTCAAAGGCGTTCCCCTTCCACAAGAACGAAAAATTGCCGAACGTTTACGCCGCTCAAAAAAACCAGTGATCACAGTTGGAAATAAAGCTGAATCCCCTGCTCAAATCCTTGCAGCTGAATCCGGTGAATGGCGTTTAGGAGGTCTTCCTACACCTATTCCTATTTCTGCCTTACGCGGCACCGGTCTTGGCGATATGTTGGATCGTGTGTATGAATCATTGGAAAAACATGGAATTCCTCCCGCAGAATTAAGTCAGATTTCTCCGGTACGTGTTGCTGTTATTGGAAAACCAAATGTTGGAAAGTCTTCGGTTTTAAACCAATTACTCAAGGAAGAACGATTTATTGTGAGTCCAATTGCTCACACGACACGAGAACCTGTTGATACCCTTGTTGAAGTAGGAGAAAAAAATTATCTCTTTATTGATACAGCCGGAATGCGAAAACGCGGCAAAGTCAGAAAAACAGGTGGATTGGAAGCAATAGGTGTTGAACGAACTGTCGAAACCATCAAACGTGCAGATATTGCTTTGCTCGTATTAGATGCATCAGAGCCATTCGGAGTTCAAGACCGTATTCTTGCCGGTCTCCTTCAAGAAACAGGAATTGGTGTCATTGTCGTTGCAAACAAATGGGATCTTATTCCAGACAAAACTCCAACCACAATTGGAAAATTTTCTGAGGCGATCAAAAATGCACTCCCGTTTCTTACCTGGGCACCTGTCCTTTTTACCTCTGCAAAAACCGGCCAACGTGTGGATGAACTTTTTCATTTGATTGATGAAGTTCAAACAGCACGTTTTACCGAAATTCCTCTTGAAGAACTTGAAGCCTTTTTTATCAAAGCAACTCGCGCACGCCTTCCTATGAAAGGCAAAGGACCAAAACCGCCAAAAGTTCTTGGAATCAAACAGGTTGGTGTGGCCCCACCCACCTTTGCGGTCACCATTCGTGCAAAACGAACAGATGTGATTCACCCAAGCTATCTTCGTTATTTGGAAAATCGTTTACATGAATCATTTCCTCTTTCCGGAACACCTATTAAAGTATCTGCCCGCCTTCCAACCGTTCGTGCGGTCTAGTTCTCTTTATGAAACTCCTTGTTGGTTTAGGAAATCCAGGTTCAGCGTATGCAAAAACACGTCACAATATTGGATTTTTGGCTGCGGAACAGTTCGCAAAAAATCATGAAGGGATCTTCAAAGAAAAACGAACCTTTTCCGCAAACGTTGCTGAATGTCGAATCCAAGAAGAAAAAATTATTGTCCTTCTTCCGACTACATTCATGAATGGTTCTGGAGAAGCTGTGACAGCAACGTCTGGATTCTGGCATATTGATCCAAAAGATATTCTTGTTGTCTATGATGATGCAGATCTTCCATTTGGATTGCTTCGTTTTCGTTCATCCGGTTCTTCCGGAGGCCATAATGGAATGAAGTCTATTATAGAACAGTTAAAGACAAACGAGATCAAACGACTTCGCATAGGTATTGGACGTCCAGAACGATCAGCTATTCCTCTGGATGCATGGGTTCTGGGAACATGGAATACAGAAGAACAAAACCAGTTACCAGATATTTTGAAACAGACCTGTTTACGACTCGAGGAACTTTTAATATCCTGATGTTTTTATGATCGATGGCAGAGATCTGGGATTTCTTCTTGCCCTTGCCCGATTTCCAAAATTTGGAGCACGTCGAATCAGCATGCTTCGAAAAATATTTCCTTCATTTGAGACTGCATTCTCTGCTCATCGAACAGAATTTCTGTTGGCCGGAATCGATGAACGAATCACAGATGAGTTTCTTTCTAAACGAAACCAATTCAATCCTGAAGAAGAAAAAGAGCAACTTGAACGCCACAACGTGACGGTTGTTGTATTTGGAGATCCTTTTTATCCACAAAATCTCACCCATCTCTACGATCCTCCTGCGCTTCTTTTTTTGCGCGGAACGCTTCCTCCAAAAGATGCATTGTGCGTGGCACTTGTCGGCTCACGTCATCCGACCGAATATGGTCGCCGTGTGGTTCAAACACTCGCAGAATATCTTGCGATACACGGAACAGTAATTGTGAGTGGCATGGCATACGGCATTGATGCTCTTGCCCATCAGGCTGTTTCCAATGTCCGTGGGATGACTCTTGCAGTTCTTGGATCTGGATTGGATGCCAACAGCATCTATCCAGCCGGACATCGCGCACTCGCAGAAAAAATTCTCGAAACGGGTGGAGCCCTTCTTTCTGAATTTCCCATTGGAACTCCCGGACTCAGTCATCATTTCCCTTTACGCAATCGTATTATTGCTGGTCTTTGTCAAGGCACTGTTGTTATTGAGGCGGCCATCACATCCGGATCTCTTATTACGGCAAAAGCAGCTTTGGATATTGGCCGCGACGTCTTTGCGGTTCCAGGATCCATTTATAATCCGTTATCTACAGGGACAAACGAGCTTATTAAAACAGGAGCCCATGTTGTCACTTGTCCAGAAGATATCCTTTCTGTTCTTGGAGCAACACCAAAAGATATTTCTTCTACGCCTGTTCCTCCGGTTGATATTCAATGGACAGATCCATTGGAAGAAAAAATCTACACATTGCTTTCAAGTCAACCCATTCACATTGATGAACTTGCGCGTCAAATCAGAGAACCAACATCCGTGATCACTGCAGCTGTTTCCATGCTTGAATTAAAAGGATTAACAACTCACGTCGGCGGAATGTTCTATGTAAAATAAAACGAGGAACGGAGCTTGTGACAACGAAATAGGCCAAACGCGGAAGTTCTATTCTTGACGTTTTCTCTTTGTTCCCTCATTATCACCTTACATGTCTCATCATCTTGTCATCGTCGAGTCTCCGACGAAAGCAAAAACCATCGGAAAATTTCTCGGAAGAGGTTATACCGTTCTTTCTTCTTTTGGTCATGTTCGCGATTTACCAAAAAGTGCGTTAGGTGTAGATGTCGAACATGAATTTCAACCAAAATATATTGTTCCAAGGGAAAAACTGAAACAGGTAAAAACCCTCAAAGAAGCGGCAAAAAAAGCAGATAAAATTCTGTTTGCAACAGACGAAGACCGTGAAGGAGAAGCTATTTCCTGGCATCTTGCTGAAATTTTGCAAGTCCCTCCGGAAAAACTCGAACGTATTACCTTTCACGAAATTACCAAACGAGCGATTGAACATGCTTTAGAAAACCCGCGTCCACTTGACCAACATCTCGTCGACGCTCAACAAGCACGTCGTGTGCTTGATCGTTTAGTTGGATACGAACTCTCTCCTTTTCTTTGGCGAAAAATTCAAAAAGGATTATCCGCTGGCCGTGTTCAATCTGTGGCTGTACGTTTGGTTGTTGAACGTGAACGCGAACGAGAAGTCTTCAAACCTCAAGAATATTGGACCATAGAAGCACTCCTTTCTAAAAACGAAAAAAACTTTCCAGCAAAGCTCCACACAAAAAACGGAACACGTCTTGAAAAACTTGCTATTGAATCAAAAGAAAATGCCGATCAAATTCTTCAATCATTAAACGGAGCAACATATCGCATTTCCAACATTTCTCAAAAAACCGTGCGTCGTTCTCCTCCCCCTCCGTTTTCCACTTCCACTCTTCAACAAGACGCAAACACAAAACTTGGTCTCACAGCTAAAGACACAATGCGTCTCGCACAAAAATTATATGAAGGAGTTGAAATTCCCGGAGAAGGTTCCGTTGCTCTTATCACCTACATGCGTACAGATTCGGTAAATCTTTCTGATCTCTTTCTTCAAGAAACAACCACGTTTATCCGTGAGAATTTTAAAGACATATTCACCCTTCCAGAACCTCGCCGATACAAAACAAAATCCAAAGGCGCTCAGGAAGCACATGAAGCTATTCGTCCAACAGATGTTCGTCGTCATCCAGATCAGTTACAAAATGTTCTTGATCGTCGTCTCTGGCGTCTTTATGATCTTGTATGGCGACGTGCGGTCGCAACCCAGCTTCCAGAAGCGATATTCGAAAGCACAACGGTTGATATTGCAACCAATACTCCATATGCATTTCGAACAGCTGGTTCTATGATTCGTTTTGAAGGATATTTAAAAGTGTACGCGGAAAAACAAAAAGAAACATTGCTTCCGGATCTTATCGTCGAAGATATTCTCACCCTCGTTCAACTGGATTCCAAAGAACATGTCACGGAACCGCCTCCACGCTATTCAGATGCAACCCTTGTAAAAACCTTGGAAGAATACGGGATTGGACGCCCATCCACCTATGCGCCAACTATTGCAACGATTATTGATCGCGGATATGTGGAACGAGATGAGCAGAAAAAACTTTTTCCAGGAGGCATTGCAAAAACCGTCAACGATCTTCTTGTTGAACATTTTCCGAACATCGTCGACTACGCATTTACCGCAAACATGGAACAGAAACTTGATGCGGTTGCAGATGGAGAAACCCCGTGGGTTCCGGTCATTCGAGCATTCTACGAACCCTTCCATCAAACTCTTGAGGAAAAAGAAAAAACCGTTGCTCGATCCAGACCCGATGATGTAAAAACAGATATCAGTTGCGACAAATGTAACTCACCCATGGTCATTAAGCACGGACGGTTTGGAAAATTTCTCGCATGCAGCAACTATCCAACATGTAAAAATACCAAACCACTCAAAGACCAAGGAGAAGGCGCTCCGCCGGAAGTGGAAACCACAAATGAAATTTGTCCAACCTGCCAAGCACCCATGGTGATCAAACATGGACGTTTTGGTCCTTTTCTCTCCTGCTCACGATATCCAGAATGCAAAACCATCAAAAATATTGAATCAAAAATTGGAATAACATGCCCCGTATGCAAAAAAGGTGAACTTGTTGAAAAACGCACGCGTCAAAAACGCACCTTTTACGGATGTAATCAATATCCTGCTTGTTCATTTGCCCTTTGGCAAAAACCAACAGGTGAAACATGTCCCAAATGCAACAGCCTCATTGTTTTTGCGGCAAAAGGATCTGTCCGATGTTCTTCAAAAGAATGTGACTTTGAAAAAACCACAAACGAAGAATAATCTTTCTTCACAAAAACCGCCTTTCGGCGGTTTTTGTTTTATTTCAAATTATCCTTTGTTTTCTTTTCTATCCATTCCTCATTCTCTTTATCTTGTTCTTCTACTTTTTTCCATTTTGGCTTATATCCCTTTCCCCAAATCATTTCCCCAAAATATTTCTGCTGGTCGTAAAGCCACCCATCTACTTTATGGTCTGCCCAACGCATCGCTTTTGCAGGAACAACATCAATCAAACGCAAAGCTAAGAATCCGGCAGAACGAAAACTTATTTTTAATGTATCCCAAACAGCAACTTTCCCGAATGTTCTCAAAACATTAACTGGATCAGAAGAAATTTTTAAACGTTTCCGAAAACGATATCGTTTTGCTGTTTCCGAATCACGCCAAATATGACCAAGACTCTGCGCTGTCGACATTTCCCACAGATGTTCGGCTCCTTCTGCTGGTGTTCCTAAAAGGAATCGGTTTCCTTTTTCATCATACGGAAAAACTAAAGATGATTGTTTTTCTAAAAGCTGCTGTCGAAGCTCTTTTCGAAAAGTATCAACTCCGCCGGCTGTCTCATATACATCACGATTCGTCATCTCTTGGTAGGCACTCGCCCCCACACCCATCAATTTATCAAGAGCTTTTTCTGCAACACCCATTGCTTTTGCATGCTCTGTTTCCAATAAACGATATCGTGCTTCTAACTCTGGAATATCTATTCCTCGCACGTTTTTCATTATCTCTTCAAGACCATCCTCTAATGCTTTTCGTGTTTTACACTCTTTCTCAAGAGCAGAGGCAAATTCAGATTCTCCTTTTCCGGTTCGTGCTTTTGTCCGATGACCAGCACGAAGCAATTCACGAATGACATACGGCAAATCAGATGAATGAAAATCAACAGGAACAGTGACCTCATTTGAATCAGGATCAACCGCAATTTCACGTCCATAAACAACTTGAATTCCTTGAGCCTCTGGAACAATCTCTTGGAGAGAAACAAAATTACCTGTTGTATCACGAACAAGGACATCTGCACGAGCCCCTTGTTCACGCCCATTTTCTGGATGAACAACAATATCTCCAGTCTCTCTGACTGATCTTGTTGATGCAAGGCGATGTGCACGAGCAATTTCTGCCTGAATCAATTGCTCATGTCCAATTCCTTCTTTTCGTTTTTCTCCCACCTCTCCTCGATTGGAAACACGTTCACGTTCAGATGATTCACGCAAAAATTTACGCTCTCCTTCAGACGGAGATCCTCCTCGTTCTGGATTTGACATACACAAAAATTCAATAAATTACTTATATTTTAGCTGAAATTTTCTGTTCCGTCAATAAAATCTTTTTCAAAAAAAGAAAAAGAAAGAAAAAATCTTTACAGATAAGAGAAACCCTTCTACTCTAAATCATGCACCTATGCCAGAAAATTCCCGCACAATTGAAGATCTGCTTTCAATAGTCGAAAAAAACTATATGAATCCGGATGTTGATCTCATCCGGCGAGCTTATCATTTAGCCAATGAAGCGCACCAAGGAGAAAAACGCTTGACAGGTCATGATTATATTCTTCATCCTCTGGCTGTCGCATATAAACTGGCAGAAATGGGCTTGAACCTCAACGTCGTTGCTGCAGGTCTTTTGCATGATGTTGCGGAAGACAGTGAGGTTGACATTGAGGACATTCGCAAAAATTTTGGAGATGATATTGCGTCACTTGTTGAAAGTGTCACCAAATTGAAAAAAGTGGTATATCGAGGAGTGGATCGTTATGTTGAAAATATGCGCAAGATGTTTTTAGCAATGGCAAGTGACGTGCGTGTTATTTTTATCAAATTTGCTGACCGTCTGCACAATCTGCAAACACTCTATGCCATGCCTGTTCACAAACAAGAACGTACAGCTCGTGAAGCTTTAGAAATTTACGCACCGATTGCCAATCGTCTTGGCATGTCCGAAATGAAAGGAGATCTTGAAGACCTTGCATTTCAATATCTTTTTCCAAAAGAATTTGATTGGATGCGACAAATCATGGAAACAAAAGTTCGAGAAAAAGGCGCGTCTGTCACAAAACTTATTGAAAAGGCAGAACAAATTTTACGAGATGCAAAACTTGCTCATGTAGAGATTCACGGTCGAGTCAAACGTTTATATAGTCTGTATCAAAAAATGCAGCGCTACCAAAACGACATTAGTAAAGTGTATGACCTCATTGCCATCCGTATTGTGGTAGAAGATGTCGCAGAATGTTACGCAGTTCTTGGATTCATTCACCAACATTGGGTTCCAGTTCCCCGCCGCATTAAAGATTACATTGCGCAACCAAAACCAAACGGATATCAATCGTTGCACACAAGTGTCTTTTGTGAAAATGGTGACGTGGCTGAATTTCAAATTCGCACACGTGAAATGCATGAGTTAGCGGAATATGGTATTTCCGCGCACTGGCGATATAAAGAAACAGGAGTAACTCCACAAAAAAATCTTCACTGGATGGAAGAACTTGTTGTTATTCAAAAAGAACTCGCAAGCAAATCCGATTTTCTTGAACAACTTGAGGTGCTAAAAATAGATGCATTTAAAGATCGCATCTTTGTTTTTACTCCTCAAGGAGACGTGATTGATCTTCCGGAAGGCGCTACTCCGATTGATTTTGCTTTTGCCATTCACACCGAAATTGGAAACAAGTGCACAGCAGCCCGTGTAAACAATCAACTTGTAAACTTGGATTCTGCTCTCAAATCCGGAGATATTGTAGACATCATCACAGACAAAAATCGTAAAGGTCCAAATCCTGATTGGTTAAAATTCGTCAAGACCCAACACGCGCGCTCAAAAATCAAAGATAAACAAAAACATGTGATGGGTGCTTGGCTTCGAAACGTCCTGCCAAAATCAAAAACAAAACTCTAAAAAAATCCCCCTGTTTTCAGAGGGAGATTTTTTATAAATTTGCGAATCGTCGCAAGAGTTCTCTCAAATCATCTTTCGAATAAAAATGAAATGTAATGTTTCCTTTTCCTTTCTGCTCGCGAATTTCAACTTTTGTTCCAAATTGTTCCTGCAACTGACGTTCATAATCAATAAGATTCGGGTCTCCACGTCTTGTACCGGGAGCCGAACGCTGATGAGCAGACACCGAATGTTCTGCCGCACGAACGGTCACTTCTCCGCGTATCATCGCTTCAAACAAAGCACGTTGTTTTTCTGGATCTGATTCAGATAAAAGGGTGCGTGCATGGCTTTTACTGATCTTTCCTTCTCGAAGTGCTTGTTGCATAAACTCAGGAAGTTCAAGCAAACGCAATGTGTTCGCCACCACAGATCGACTCTTCCCTACTCGTTTCGCAACTTCTTCCTGCGTCAAATCAAACTCATTTATGAACGTTCGAAAAGCGGTTGCTTCTTCCAAAACGTTGAGATCTTGACGTTGGATATTTTCAATTAAGGCCAGTTCTAATTTTTGTTGTTCATTTGCATCTCGAACCAATGCAGGCACAGTGGAAAAACCTGCAAGTTTTGCCGCACGCAAACGACGTTCACCAGCAATCAATTCATATCCATCATCTTTTCGTGTCACAACCAGCGGAAGTAAAATACCATGTGCTTTAACAGATTCAACAAGATCATTCAATTCTTCAGGGGCAAAATAGGTACGAGGCTGATGTGAATTAGGAACAATTGTTTCTATAGGAATGTCAATAACCATTGTTCCAACCGGCAAATTAAGCGATGGAGATGGAGGAGAAGAGAGGATTTTTTTTTGCGGAATAAGAGATCCGAGTCCGCGTCCAAGAACAGGTTTCATATTTAAAAAGAAAGACGATTTTGTTCACGAAAAAGTAATTCGCGTGCGAGACGCTCATAAGCCTTCGCTGCTTTTGAAGACGGATCGTATCCTAAAATTGTTTTACCGAACGAAGGCGCTTCAGCCAAACGGATACTTCTTGGAATAACGGATCGAAAAATTTTATCTGGAAAAAATTTATACAGTTCCTGCAAGACTTCCTTAGACAGCCTGGTTCGTGTGTCATACATTGTAATCACTGCACCCATCACTTTGAGATCTGGATTCAATTGGTCACGCACCAAATCGACTGTCCCAAGTAGCTGCCCCAATCCTTCCAAAGCATAATATTCTGCCTGAACTGGAATCAACACAGATTCGGCTGCGGTAAGTGCGTTTACCGTCAAAAGTCCAAGAGAAGGCGGATTATCAATGATCACGTAATCATAATCATTGCGCACTTCAAGCAATGCTTTGCGCAAAAAATGTTCACGTTCTTCTGCATTCACGAGTTCAATCGCTGCACCAGAAAGCGCGGGGGTGGCAGGAATAATTTTCAATCCCTCATGTATTGTCGGAAGAATCAGTTCTCGAAGCCGACGCAACCCGAGCATCCCTTCATACACACCCGCTTCAATCGAAGCATAATCGATTCCAAGACCAGAGGTCGCATTTGCCTGCGGGTCTAAATCAATGAGCAAAACAAACTTGCCTGCATCTGCCAAAAAAGCAGCCAAATTCAAAGAGGTGGTTGTTTTCCCCACTCCCCCTTTTTGATTAACCACCGAAATAACATGTGCCATACATCGAGAATAGTATACCGAACCACTAGCAATTATTCAAAAACAAAAATTCCTCTCGCTTAAAAACGAGGGGAATTTTTGGTTGCGGGGGCGGGATTTGAACCCACGACCTTCTGGTTATGAGCCAGACGAGCTGCCAGGCTGCTCTACCCCGCGGCGTGAGTATAAATCGCTTATATGAAAACGTCAATGAAAACAAATTTGGTAGCGGGGGTGGGGATTGAACCCACGACCTCGGGCTTATGAGTCCCACGCTCTAGCCAACTGAGCTACCCCGCCATGTTTAAAATTATTCAAATTCCTCCATCTACTGCGTTGCAGGGTCCTTACAGCTCATCAACGTACTTTATAAAGTACGTCTCCTCACTGTTTTCCCTGCGCCTTGTATCTGGAGTTTTTAAATAATTTTACTCTTTCGTTTACAAAAAATCATTTCCGCGCGGGCAGAATATCAAGAATTTGAAATTGTCGCAACTGTGTGATATGGTATTCGGCGCAATCGCCGGGATGGCGGAATTGGTATACGCGCGGGACTCAAAATCCCGTGGGCGCAAGTCCTTGAGGGTTCGAGTCCCTCTCCCGGCACCAGATCCCTTTTTACAGGGATTTTTTATTTGAAAAACATTGATATTTGCCCACATTCAAAAAAATTCTTCCGAAAAAAGTCCTATCCTGATATACTGGTCTAATCTATGACTCTGACAACTCATGCAACCATGGGGGCCGTCATTGGCCACGCCATTCTCAACCCTATTGCTGCATTCGTAACCGGTTTCATTGTTCATTTACTCGTTGACATGATTCCGCACGGTGACTGTGATCTCGCAGATAATTTTCGTATCCATAAACGCAACCGTAAACGCGCCATGGCATACGTTATGGTCGATGCGATCATTGCCATGGTCTTTGTCATGATTTTATTCAATGTAAAAGATATCGTAAGTATACGTAATTTTACCTGGGGAATTGTTGGTTCTGTGCTTCCAGATTTGCTTGTTGGTTTATACGATCTTACAAAATCCCGTTATCTGCGTTGGTTTTTCCACTTGCACTTTTTCTTCCACAATTTCTGGGTAAAACGCAAAGGAGATGTCCCTCTTTATTACGCTTTACTCGCCCAACTTGTCCTTATTGCCTATCTTCAGACTAAATTGTAAGAAACAGTCAAAACGGTTGACAACCCTGCTCCCTGCTGGTACAGTTCGCCCTGTTCTAAAAACGTCATATGCAGAAAACTATCCATCCAGAATACTTCGAAAATGCTAAAATTGTCTGTGCCTGCGGTGCTCTCTATGATGTCGGCTCCACGGTCAAAGAAATCCATGTGGAACTTTGTGCAGCATGCCATCCGTTCTATACTGGTGAAAAGCAAAAAATGCTCGACACCGCACGTCGCGTAGAAAAATTCGTTGCTCGCATGGGTCGCAAAGAAACAGCTGGGGTCGGCAACAAAAAAGAAAAACAGGAAAAACGGGCTGCTCGAAAAGCATCCAAAAAAGCAGATGCCGGAACCGAAAAAGCTTAAGATATGAAAAAAACGTCTTTCCTGTTGTGAAAGACGTTTTTTATTTCATTCTATGAATCTTCAGGAAGCTCTGCAAAAAAAGAAATCCGAACTCGCAGAACTGGAAACTCAACTTGGAGATCCAGCAGTTCTTTCTGATACAAAAAAACTTCGAGAGACTCATGAAAAATATATTGACCTCAAGGAAATTGTTGATGCGGGAGAATCCTATATCCATGCATTGCGTATGGTTGAGGAGGCAAAACAAACCTTATCTGAATCTGATGACGAAGAATGGAAAACACTTATTCGTGCTGAAATGGAAGAATGGAATGCTAGACTTCCAAAACGAGAAGAAGTATTTACTCTTGCTCTTGTTCCTCCTGATCCATTAGATAAAAAAAATATCGTGGTTGAAATTCGTGCCGGAACAGGCGGAGATGAAGCAGCCCTTTTTGCAACCGAATTATTACGCATGTACACCAGATATGCTGAACGTCAAGAATGGAAGTTGGTCCTTGTGTCATCGAATCGAAATGATCTTGGCGGATTCAAAGAAGTCATTTTTACGATTACAGGAAAAAATGTGTACAGCACCATGAAATATGAAAGTGGGGTTCATCGAGTCCAACGGGTTCCGGAAACCGAAAAACAAGGACGCGTTCACACTTCAACTGTTACGGTCGCTGTACTCCCTGAAGCAGAAGATCTTGATATTCATATTGAACCAAAAGACTTAAAAATCGAAACATCAACCGCAAGCGGTCATGGCGGACAAAGCGTGAACACCACCTATTCTGCTATCCGCATGACTCATCTTCCTACAGGGATTACGGTTTCGTGCCAAGACGAACGCAGTCAACAACAAAATCGTGAACGAGCCATGCAAATCTTGCGCGCTCGTCTCTTTGCCCACGAACAAGAACAAGCCAGAAAAGAACGTGAACAAGCTCGTCGTGGACAAATCGGAAGTGGAGAGCGCTCTGAAAAAATTCGGACCTATAATTTTCCACAAGACCGTCTCACAGATCATCGCATTGGACAAAATTTTCATAATTTACCAACCATCCTCGACGGTGATCTTACGGATATTTTTTCTGCATTAAAAACAGCAGATACAAACCAAGCATGGATCAATGAAACAGATACAGATGAAGCATAATATGCAGGCTGTTATTCTTGCGGCAGGCAAAGGACTGCGCATGCGTCCTTTGACCGAGACAACTCCAAAAACTCTTCTTCCTTTAAATGGAATTCCTTTACTCGAACATATTTTGGAAGCACTCCCAGAAGAAATTCAAGAAATTTTTCTTGTTGTCGGGTATCTCAAGGAACAAATCATGGATCGCATAGGCGGAATATGGCATGGAAAAACTATCCATTATGTTGTTCAAAATCCATTAGACGGAACAGGAAGTGCAATTCATCTTCTCAAACAATATTTGCATGAACGTTTTTTCATTCTCAATGGAGATGATCTTTATACAAAAAAAGATCTTGAACGATTGATCGCCCATCCTCTTGCTATTCTTGTCTCTCCGACAAAGGACTCTATTACCTTTTCCGCGCTTGCAGATGAAACAGGTTTGTTTGCTGGGTTTGAATCCAATGCCCCATCACACGAAATCAAACAACGTGTCTGCGGCGCCTATATTCTTGACGAACGTTTCTTTCGCTATCCATTAGCGGAAATCACAGTTCATAATCAAAAAGAATACAGCTTGCCCCATACACTTGTTGCCATGAGTCGTGATTGTCCCATAAAACTGGAAACAGCTTCGTTTTGGCAACCAGTTGGAACATTAGAGGAATACGAATTAGCAAAAAATAATTGTCATAAATACTTGACAAAAACATAAAAATACGATAAATTTCGGTCACACAGAGTTCTTTTTACTTTTTTTCGTGAAAATCCAAAGAAAATGGTTATCTGCGGAAAAACACGAAATTCTCGAGATAGGAGAAAAAAATGAAAAAATGGGAAATTTTCCTCATTCTTCTCGTAGGAATGATGATTGGGATGGCAACGACTACATCTGCTCAAGAATCTTCCTCTTTAGAGGAGGCAAAAAATGCGTATCGAGCCCGACAACGAGCCGTGTTCGAAACACGTGAGCAAACTGCAAATGCCTCGCTGACCGCGCTTCCGACCACAGATGAACTGATAATTTCCTGCAAAAATGCAAAAAATACATATCGCGCGGCTGAAAAAGAGCTTTCCGCGATCGATACGATCATCACTACCAACGAAGGCGACAAAGCTTATCAGCACGATTTGAAACAATTGAGGGCTAAACAGGAAACCCTAATCGCTACAAGCAAAATCAAGGCGTCAGGAACAGGAACTCAAATCCAGCAACGCCGAGAACTCGTAATCCAACTTGCAGCAATCAAAAAAGAGCGTGCTGCTCTTGAAGCGAAGTGGGTTCGAGAAGATCGACCACCAGAGCAGTCCGCTTATATGAGAGCTCCTTACTATCCTGGAGAAAGAGAGGAGTCTTCAAGAACATCAATAAGGAGAGGCGGATGGGGTGATTTGTCTGGTTCCTATCAACCTCCACCACCACTGCCTTGGGAGTTCTCGGTCTGTTTTCCGGATGAGTCCGTAAAGGAGCCACCTGTAAATGAAGGAACCTCAAAAGTTGGAAAAATAGTTCCAACCATCCGGACTGTCTATTTTATTCCAAAAGGTGGCGTTCAACCTGATCTGAATCTTTTACGAAGAAGAATGGAACAGGCTCGTGACTGGTTCCGATCAAAAGGGATTGGGACATTTGATTTCTCAGTTTCGACAAAAACTGGGACAAAAAATGCCTCCTATTACCAGGAGGATGTCTGGGGGCGAGTCACAGGAGAGCTTGGTCTTACCTGTGACAATGAGGCACAAGGTGTGTCCATTATCATTGTTCCATCATCCTTCAAATTTTCCGACGCAATCGGACTTGGAAGACACTGTGGAGTTGATTACTCAGCCGGATTCAGTGGTCACGCCATGATTCCCATTAACATCCTCAAGGATGAGTATGGGCTGAGTACACTTATACATGAAATGGGGCATGCGTTCAGTCTTCCGCATGTTCCCGATGATGGACGTCCCACTTTAATGTGCGAAAATGGGGGTCCTCAGTTTGTCTCTCAAGCCATTCTCCTTCAGGAAGAAGTGGCTGCTCTCAGACAGTCACCCTACTTCCACCAGTAGGAAAAACAAAATAGTCCGCAGTTCACACTGCGGTTTTTCTTTTTTTACACAAAAAAATGCTACACTAATCTCGTATGATTGTCATGGAAGCGCTTCAATGGGCAAACCACAAACTGAAAGAACATCGAGATACAGATGAAGAAACAGGACACCAATTAGATTCTCCTATGCTTGATGTGGAAGTTCTCCTTGCATCTGCCTTAGGTGTTTCAAAATCTTGGCTTTTTACACATTTTGACCATGAATTGCGACCGCATGAACAAGAGCGTTTCGAACGTATGATCGAACGACGCATTCTTCACGAACCCGTTGCCTACATTGTTGGCGAAAAAGAATTTTACAAACGAATGTTTCAGGTCAATCGTTTTACTCTGATTCCCCGTTCTGCTACAGAAACTCTTGTAGAAGAAGCATTACGAATTGCAAAAATACCAAACTCTTCCACAACTTGGTTTGCGGATATTGGAACAGGCAGTGGAGCTATTGCGGTCACCTTAGCAGCAGAAAGTGGACTCCCTGTTATCGCAACAGATATCAACAACAATACTCTTGCTCTTGCATCTCAAAACGCGATTCAACACTCGATGGAATCACATATCGTTTTTCAACAAGGAGATCTTTTACAACCTATTCTTGAGGTACTTAAATGTATTTCACAAACAAACAAACCTGTTCCACAACATATTATTCTTTGTGCAAATCTCCCATACCTCACTACCTTTCAATGGCAGACAGCTCAATCAGAGATGCGAGATTACGAACCTTGCGAAGCATTAGAAGCAGGTATGGATGGACTCGATGCATATTGGAAATTTTTTCGCCAAATTTTTCGTGCTCGTTTAGAACTTCCCCTTTCTCTCACAACTCTCATTGAAATCGACCCTGGACAAATTGGACGAATTATTCCTCTTATTCAACATGATTTTCCAAATGCATCACCGCGTATTTTGAAAGATTTGGATGGATTTGATCGTGTAGTTGTTACAGAACTTTAAGACGATGTATTCTCAAAAATAATCGAATCCAAAGAAGGAACAACTTCAATCCAAGTCTTGCCTGCATTCCATTGAATTTCTGTTTCGCTTTCATCATAAAAACGAAGACGATCTTTCGCAGAAGATTTTCGCCATGTTCCTTTTATTTCACGACCATCTTGAAAAATAAATGCATCTCCTTCTCCAATTGTTTGAATTTTTCGACGACCAACCGCATCAATAATCTCAACGGAAGTGACAACGATGACAACATTGTTTGCTTCAATCACCTTTCCATCTTGCATCGAATGAATATGCCCTGCTTGTAAACGAGCGTACATATTTTTTTCTTCATCATAATTCCAGACAACACGATATAAAGGAGAGGAAAAATCAACAATGATAGACTTCCCTTTCTCTGTTGGATTTGGAGCATCATCTTTAAAGTTCCAGAAAGAATATTCTGTTTTGAATGTCTGTTTTTTTTGTTCTAATGCCTGTTGCAGACGCTCTGTAGAGGTATAGGTATTGTGTGGAGCCTTTCGATCGCTGGAACGCCAAAAAAATTGTCCATTCCAAAATTCATTTAAATCATGCGTTCCATTCGAAGAAATCAAATTAAGTGCAGCATCTGATCCTCCCACATGTGCATACAGTGCCTCAAATTCCTGAACCCAATCAACATAATATGGACGAGCAGAACGAACAGGTCCTATTTTTTTAACCGAAACATTTGCACCATCATAAAAAGCCAAAAAACGAGGAATACCAGCCTCCACAGGTGCTTCGATCACAAGAAATGCTCCATCCAGTCCGGACTGCGGCCATGAATCTGCTGAATTTTCCACCATCACACCAAAAACCACTGGTGCAGATACTTCTTGTTCAAAAATTTCACCTGTAAGCGGATGATGATACAAAGGAGGAGACATTGTTTGGGGAGAAATAACAGAACCAAATTCCTGTTTTGTAGACGGCAAAGGACGATTCTTTTGCATGAAGAAAAAAGCAACACCACAAAGGACAATTCCAATGCCGGCAATGGCTGCGATCGAATATTTCGTCTGTTTTGAAAAAGAAAAAAACCACTCACGAATTCGAGAAAAAAATGAATGGTTCGTTAATATGTTTGACATAAGTAGGAGTATTGTAACATCTGTTTCTGAATACAAAAAACGAGGCATATCATATGCCTCGTTTTTATTTCTTGTCTATTTCTTTTCTTCTGCCGGTTCTTCTTCTTTCTTCTCACGTTTCGCAACTTCGACTGCCGTTACATCAACATCCACCGTCTTATTCAAGTCAGCCAATTCAGCTTCTGAACGTGGTGGAGTAACCACAGCGATCGTTGTTTCCAACTCATCAACAGGCTTGATTCCTTCTGGAAATTTGATATCAGACAAATGAATCACATCATCAAATGTTTGAAGAACAGAAATATCAACATCAATGGATGATACAAGTGCCTGTGGAAAGGCCTCAACCTCAATTGAATCAGCAGCATGAACCAAAATACCAGCAAGAGCTTTTACAGCCGGCGCTTCTCCCACAAAATGGAGTTTGATCTCTGCTCGAACGGTTTTTGACAAATCAACACTTCGAAAATCTGCATGAATCAATTCATGACGAAGCGGATCGTATTGCAAATCCTGAATCAAAACTTTTATTGGAGATGTATTTTCAATCGAAAGATCAACAAGTGTACTTTCCCCAGATTCACGAAAAGCACTGATGAGCGCTTTACGATCAAGAGAAATGGAAACAGGTTCTGTTCCAACTCCATACAAAATAGCTGGAACTTGTCCCTGGCTGCGAAGTTTAAATGTTTTGCGACCGGAAAGCGTTCGTTTCACGGCTTGAAGAGTAATTGTCTGCATAAATCAAAAAGAGGAAAAACCTATCAATAAGTGGCGCCATTGTGCCGAACAGAATCAAAATTGTCAAGATAAGCAAAAAATCATGATTGAGATGACAACCACGTAGAAAATCGACTACTTGTAAGCCATTCATGCATAGCCAAAACATCATTTGTTGATATTCGTCGTCCTTTACGAAATCGGAGAACATCTTCAAAGGTTAAATCAGTCACAAGTCCTACAGAACTCATTCCCCCCTTATGAATAAGGACAATGGTCAAAATGGAATTTGCACACTTATGACAACGAATAAACAATAAACGGCTTTCTTCATCTTCTCCAATGACACGGGTATCCATGGGATTTGAATGAGATTCACATAACGGACAATAAGACGCGATTTTCAAACCATCGCGCCAAAAATTCGTTGAAGAATCCTTTGATGTACGAGACATACGAAAACAAAAAAATCCTTTGGACTCTACCATGTTTTATCTAAAGAAGAAAGTGGACGCGATCCAGCCATTCGAATCGCAACACTTTCGGCAATTCCCAGCATGGCAAGAGTCATCAGAAGTGAACTTCCTCCATAACTCACCAAGGGCAATGCAATACCTGTCACAGGCAAAAGACCTATATTCATCCCGACGTTGACAAGAAATTGCAAAAAAAGCAGAGAACCAATTCCGATTAAAAGCGCACTTGTAAAATCATCAGATGTGAGCGATGCATAATGTAAAAGACGTTGAAATAACAAAAAAAATGCACTGAGAAGAACCAGAACTCCCACAAACCCAAATTCTTCCGCAATGACAGCAAAAATAAAATCTGTCTGACTTTCAGGAATGAATTTCAATTGACTTTGTGAACCAAACCCGAGACCGCGACCAAACCACTGTCCGCTTCCCACCGCAATGACGGCCTGGCGAACATTATATCCTTGTCCGCTCGGATCAGCGGCTGGATCTAGAAAGGTACGCAAACGCGCACGCTGAAAATCTGCAAGAAGAAATTGCCATGAAAAAGCACAGATAATCACTCCAATTCCTATAAAACCAAAAAGATAACGTTTTTTTATCCCAACAAATATCAACAAAAGAAACCAGGTTCCCACAAGTAATAATGCAGAACCAAGATCTGGTTGAAGAAGAGTGAATCCAACGAGAAGTGAGGTAAGAAAACCACTTTCCAAACACGCTCGCAATCCAAGTGGTCTTCGTGTTTGCTCACTAAAATAACGCGCGAGTAAAATGACGAGTGCGAGTTTCGCAAATTCCACTGGTTGAAAATGGAAACTTCCAATTACAAACCAGCCGGTTGTTCCGCGATTCGTTATCCCCAAAAAAAGAACTCCGATTAGGCTAAGCAACGCTCCGATATAAAAGAGAATGCTATAACTGCGCAAAAGTCGATAATTGGCACGAGCCATGAAAAGAAAAAAAATAATGCCAATTCCAAACGCGATCAATTGTTTTTGAAGAAAGCCTCCCCCGGTTCCGGATTGGGAAAGGGTGATCGAATACATGGCAGAAAAACCAAAACTTACGAGTGCAACCGTAGCCAAGAGGAGTAACCAATCAGCTCGCCGACAAAACGCAAAAAAACGCGACATAAAAACGCACTCTCTTAGCATGTTTATTTTCCGAGTGACATGAACACATCTTTATCAAACGGATTCATTTCCGCAATCACTTCCACTTTAGAGACCGCAGGCAAAGGACCAAACCAATTCACTTTTACCTCTCGCATCTCTCCGGTCTTGAATTGTTCCAGGGTGGTTCGAGTGACTCCGACAACGCTATTACCGCGTAAAAGAAGAATAAAAAAATTCGGTTCCCAAAAACTGAAAGCCGAACGATTTTTTACCTCAAAACTTGCCTGACCAATGGTCTGACTATCCACCTGCAAATCTTTGGTAAATAAAATATTTTGAAAAGAAAAATTCATTCGATCTGCATACCATTGTTCATAATCTGGAATCACATGACGGTCGATTCGATGCCAATGAACATTTGAAAGACGCACACCTGCCGACATTGGACGAGTTGGTGCTGTATGAGCAAGAAAAACAAGCGGCTTCTCTTCCCCAGGAAGGAGAAATCCGTTTTGTGTTGTTGTCTCCCCGTCTTTGAAAGAAAACGTATATTCAAAATCTGCATACCAACTCGTATTTGGATTAGAGATGGACGTATAAAAATCATATCGACGATCACTCAGAGGAAAAACAGATGTTTCTCCCACTCCAATTGGTTTGGCAGCATGCGCTCTTGTAAAGGCATGCAAATCTGTTTGTCCAACAATAGCGGCTGTTGCAACATATCGATTTTCAGAATCACTATTCAAAACAAATCCGTCTATCAATCCCCAGGACGCGTAGATAATCAAAATAGCATCACAGATCATCCAAAAAATCAGTCCGATCTGTTTCAATATTTCCCGATGTTCCACCCACCAGAGGGCACGTTTATAAAACGTCTTAAATTCCTTTTCTTCTTCACGCAACAACCCATTTGCCATACCGCACCAGTATACCAAACCCAGATAACGATTCGAAGGACACGGATCCATGGAATACATGGATAGAACAGAAACGATATGGTATTCTTGTACCGTGATTCAGCTATCTTGATGTCTTTTTTGCTATGGCAAACAAAAAAAATGTAAATACCGCCGAATATGGGGCTCAACAAATTACCGTTTTGGAGGGTCTCGAACCTGTACGCAAACGTCCGGGCATGTATATCGGTTCCACAGGAGTGAGTGGACTTCATCATTTGGTTTGGGAAGTTGTTGATAACTGTATTGACGAAGCCATGGGAGGCCATGCCACAAAAATTATTATTCACCTTCTTCCTGACCAATGGGTTTCCGTCGAAGATAATGGTCGTGGAATTCCTGTTGATATCCACACTCAATATAAAAAATCCGCTTTGGAACTTGTGTTGACCAAACTGCATGCGGGAGGCAAATTTGGCGGTGGCGGATATAAAGTTTCCGGAGGTCTTCACGGAGTTGGTGTCTCTGTTGTAAACGCGTTATCCGAATCATTACGCGCTGAAGTCAAACGCGATGGAAAACTTTGGTCTCAAGAATATGGATATGGCAAACCTCTCACCAAGGTTGAGCCAATCAAAAAAATTTCCGGAACGGGAACCACCATTTTTTTTAAACCGGATAAAACGATTTTTGAAACAACTGAATTTGATCGAGATACCATTTTGGATCACTTGCGTCAGCAAGCGTACCTCACAAAAAAAGTTCTCATCGAAGTCCACGATGATCGAGTAAAAGGAGAGGAAACCTCTTATGCCTTTTATTTTGAAGGAGGAGCTGCTTCGTATGTTCGGCATATTAACCACGGAAAAGCAGCCAAACATCAAAATGTCTTTTATGTTGCCAAACATGATGAACCCTCAGACATGGATATTGAGGTGGCCCTGCAATATACAGAGGAATATCATGAATCTATTTTCTGTTTTGCAAACAATATTTATAACCCGGAAGGCGGAACGCACTTGATCGGATTTCGTGCAGCCCTCACTCGTGAATTAAATACCTACGCAAGAACCAAAGGATTTCTAAAAGAAAAAGATCAAAACTTGACCGGAGAAGATGTACGCGAAGGTCTCACAACAGTTATTAGCATTAAAATTAAGGAACCACAGTTTGAAGGTCAGACAAAAGCAAAACTCGGAAATCCGGAAGCACGCACAGCGGTCGAAAGCGTTTTTGGCGAACAATTCCGTATTTTTCTTGAAGAACATCCGCAAGATGGAGAATCTATTGTTGGAAAATGTGTTCTTGCCGCTCAAGCACGCGCCGCTGCACGCGCCGCACGGGAAACAGTTTTACGTAAAGGAGCCTTGGAAGGTCTCACCCTCCCAGGAAAGCTTGCAGACTGCTCTTCCAAAGATCCAAGCCAATCTGAACTATTTATTGTCGAGGGTGATTCAGCCGGTGGCAGTGCCAAACAAGGTCGGGATCGTGAGACCCAAGCCATTCTTCCATTACGCGGAAAAATTTTGAATGTCGAACGCGCCAGACTTGACAAAATGCTCACCAACAACGAACTTAAATCTCTCATCATTGCCATCGGAACAAATATCGGTGATGCATTTCACATTGAACAATTACGTTATCATCGCGTCATTATCATGACAGACGCTGATGTCGACGGTGCCCATATTCGCACACTCCTCCTTACTCTTTTCTATCGCTACTTCCCTGAACTGATTCTCCAAAACCACATCTATATTGCTAAACCCCCTCTCTATCGCGTGCAATTTGGAAAAACGGTTCGTTGGATTTATTCAGATGAAGAGAAAAAACAATATATTGAGGAACTTTCTAAAGACAAAAATGTCCAAATTCGAGAAGTGGTAGAAGAAACAAGAGACTCAGAAACCGTAGAAAATTTAGTCACAGAATCAAAAGGTCCAAAAATCAACATTCAACGATACAAAGGTCTTGGAGAAATGAATCCGGATCAGTTGTGGGAAACCACCATGGATCCTGCGACGCGTGTTATGAAACAAATTTCCATTCCGGATGCGGAAAAAGCAGATGAGATGTTCGATATTCTTATGGGATCCGATGTGGCTCCGAGAAAACGTTTTATCCAAACTCATGCAAAAAATGTCCAAAATCTGGATATTTAAAAAGAAAAAACGGGTTTTTAACCCGTTTTTTCTTTTTTTGTCATTTTTCTCTTGCCAATCAGCCACATATATGATTTAATAGAGCTATTGAACCCCCGACGGGGGTTTTAAAATAGAAAAATTTGTTCTAAACTAAAGAAAGACTTTTCTGTTAAAAACCGGTTATTGAACACATATGACACAAGAAACCACTCAAAAACGGTTCAATCTTCTCACCTATCTCCGGGAATCTAAAGAAGAATTCAGTAAAGTCACCTGGCCTTCACGCAAGGAAACATTTCGTTACTCTCTTCTCATTATCATAGGGTGTACGATTCTTGCCGCATTCATTGCCTTTCTTGATTGGACATTTACCTTGGGATTAAATAAACTCATCGACCTCGCTTCTTAAAAATAGGCAAGCTATGCCAAAACAAATAGCCAAACATGGTCGCCGGTGGTATGCCATTCATACGTATTCCGGTTACGAAGAAAACGTTGCGGAAAACCTCCACCAACGTATTGATACGATGGACATGGAAGATAAAATATTCAATGTTCTAGTTCCAAAAGAGAAAAAAATCAAAATTAAAAATGGAAAGCGGCGTGTCACAGAAGAAAAAGTTTTTCCTGGATATGTTCTCATTGAAATGATTGTCACAGATGACTCTTGGTATGTTGTTCGTAACACGCCAAATGTCACAGGTTTTATTGGAACTGGAACAACACCAACACCTGTTTCCGAAGAAGAAATCACAGCACTTCAAAAACGCATGGGATTGTCAGAACCAGAATACAAATTGGATGTCGAACCCGGATCCCCTGTTCAGATTACCGATGGACCATTCAAAAATTTCGAAGGAAAAGTTTCTGAAATTGACCACGCACGCGGAAAGGTAAAAGTATTGGTCAATATGTTTGGTCGAGAAACACCTGTGGAATTGGATTTCTTACAGGTAAAAAAAATCTAGCCACTTTTAATTCATAGCATGGTTACTTTCGCCTATGGACGAAAGAATCCATTAAACAAAACGCTATGGCCAAAAAATTAACCACCCAAATAAAACTCCAAATTTCCGGAGGAAAAGCAACTCCCGCTCCACCAGTCGGTCCTGCCCTTGGTCAACATGGTTTGAACATTCAGGATTTCGTTACAAAATTCAATGCAGCCACTCAGAGCCGTCTTGGAGAAGTTGTTCCAGTGATCATTAATGTATACGAAGATCGAACCTTCGATTTTATCACGAAAATCGCTCCTGCTTCAGAATTGATTAAAAAAGCAGCTGGTTTAGACAAAGGTTCGGCAAAACCTCTTCAGGAAAAAAAAGGAAACCTCACACAGGCTCAATTACGAGAAATTGCGGAAAAGAAACTTCCGGATTTGAATACCACAGATGTGGAACAGGCTATGAAAATTATTGCTGGAACCGCTCGTCAAATGGGAGTTGAAATTAAATAAATTTTCCTATGACAAAAGGTGGATCTGTCATCTTGCGTATCTATTTCGTCCTTGTGACGTTCGTGACACTCATGATGCTTATTTTCTCTGTTTCTGATCTCTTAAATATTACGTTGCGTACCTTTGTTTTTTCCGCAGCAGATGCGCCTGAATATCCATCCTATTGCGACAATACGATACAGACCAAAGAAGCATGTGACATTCAGAAAACAGATGAAATCAAAAGTGCACATGTTCGCAAGCAACAATCTGCTGTGCGTGACATTGCGATGATTCTTGTTGCTGCTCCCTTGTTCTGGCTTCATTGGCGCGTAGTCTATCGCGACTGGACCGAAGAACAAGAGGAAAAAAATGCCTAATTTTTTATCTAGGTGGGAGCTCACAAAAAAGAGCGTTATAACCACGTTATTTCTATGCCAAGCAAACGTTACCAGGAGGCAAAAAAACTCATTGATACAAAACGCGTTTATCCGATTGAAGAAGCATTAACTCTTCTCAAACAGAGCTCTGTTCAAAAGTTTGATGCATCTGTTGAACTTCATCTTCACCTCGGTATTGATCCAACCAAAGGCGACCAACAAGTTCGCGGAACAGTGAGTCTTCCACATGGAACAGGTCGAACAAAACGTGTTGCGGCATTTGTGGAAGCGGAAAAAGAAGCGGATGCAAAAGCGGCAGGTGCAGATGTCGTCGGTGGCGAAGAATTGATTGGTCAATTGGTGAAAACGGAACACATTGAATTTGATGTGGCAGTCGCGACTCCCGGTATGATGTCAAAACTTGCGAAACTGGCAAAAATCCTCGGTCCGCGCGGTCTGATGCCAAATCCAAAAACAGATACCATTGGCGCAAACGTGACAAAAATGATTCAAGAACAAAAAGCGGGAAAAATTAGCTTCAAGAACGATGATACAGGCAATGTGCACCAAACATTTGGTCGTGTGTCATTCGAAATCCCCAAATTAAAAGAAAATCTTCTTGCTCTTGTTGAAATAGTTCGAAAAAATAAACCAGCTGCTTCGAAAGGAATTTATATTCGCAATGCCGTCATCTGTTCAACTATGGGTCCTGGAATTCATATCGAAATTCCAACCTAAAAAAATTTTTTAGACCACACAAAAACTGCCTACATACGTCTGGCAGTTTTTGTATTGACAGACAAACAGATTCGTCCTAGCATCTATGTCGTTGTTCTTTTAAAAAATTTCTGACATGTCTCATATTTGGAGGTGAAAATGGAACATCTGCCAACGCCCCCGATACGCTGGATTGCGGAAACTCTCACAGAAAATATCGCTATGGCAGATGATGCAAATTCAGATAGTGATGGTAAAGGTCTTGCTAAACGTATTTTGGAAGATGCTCCCATCTTCCTTGGACGTCACGGCATGGATCGCGACACAAATGCAATCTGGGCATATCTCACGATTGGAGAACAAGAAAAAGCCAAGATGCGTGCAGAACGTCTGGCTTATATACATCCAAGAGTATGCCACCCATCTCTTCTGAAACTACGCATTTTGACTTTTCTTCACCATGGAGACGTGAAGGAAGCGAAACATCTTGCCCTTGTGTTTGCTCAGACAGCCCAAGATAATGATCTTCAAGATCTTCACTGGTTAATACAGCTTGCCCTTGGAAAACGTCTCTTATCATAGCCGTTCAAAGCACCCGTCTTTGGACGGCTTTTCTTTTTCTAAAATAGTAAGGTAATCTAAACGTATTATGGCTGTTCTCACTCGCCCAGAAATTCTTCAAGCAATGCAACACGGATTGATTGATTTTGATCCCATGGTTGATCAATTCCAATTGCAACCGCATGCTGTGGATCTTCGCCTTGGGTTTCATTTTTTTATTCCCCGAAATTGGGCACTTGATAAAACAGGAAGACGAGCCATTACGGTTTCTATTGATGAAACGATTAGTGCACAGGAACAATTTGATGAAGTCTGTCTCAAACCCGGACAATTTTTTGAAATCCTCCCCAATGAATTTGTTATCGCAACTTCTTTGGAACACATCGAAATGCGCGCACCAAATCTCATGGCTGTTCTTTTTCCTCGTACCTCTACCAACCGACGCGGTATTGATCTTTCCCTTTCAGGCATTATTGATGCGGGATATAAAGGCCATCTTATTTTCCCCATGAAAAATGAAGCAGGAAACCAAGTCCTGCGTGTGTATCCTGGAGAACGTATTTGTCAGATTCTTTTTCAGGAGCTCTCTTCCCCAATCACAGAAGAAGAAGCTTGTCTACATGGATTAAGCAAAGCCAAATATAGCGGAATATCATCACCGACATTTCAACTTGATAAAGAAGAAGAACGCCGGTTACTCATTCAAGGTCGTATGGATGAACTGAAAAAACAGTTTGGTCTTTCAAATTAAATTTGTTTCAATACATTTTTCAACATCCGACACGCTTGTGTCTCATCTTCATATTCGATGTGATACACCACAGCCGGATTTCCTAATACAAATCGAGAAATACGCATTCCTTTTTTCGAAAGAAGCACAATTTTCTTTTCGTTCACAAACGCTTGTACTAATTCTCCTCCGACACCAAATGAAGGATAGGATACCTCGGCAATAACGACATCACGTGTTGCGACTTTGTCCATATCAATTGCATACACTTCTGAAGCTGAAGCGTCCGGATGTTCTTCTGGATCTGTATGCAAGTGTGGAACATACGCCTCACATCCGACCTCTGTACAAACATCAGCTAATAATTCGTACAAACGTTTTTGAGTCGATTTCATTTCATCTGGAAGTCCTGAAAGAGCTCCAGAAATATAGGCATGACGAACAGTTGATTTTATAACTTCTGCATACACTTTTTCACGAGTAAAACGTTCATGAGCATCTTCCAAAACATAGACATTTTTTATTCCTGCCTCCATCATCACATTCCAACAGGATTCACACGCCCACCAATGGCCGTACGTATAAATATCTGCATCAATCGGATCAATCCCAGATTCTCGGGCTTTTTTGATAACCATTTGTTCTGCATGTCCGTCTGGATCATGAAAATGACACAAATCATATCCTTGTCCACTTGGGCATTCGAAAACCACTCTTGGACAAATATGACGAACAATTGATCCACGATTATATCCATTCCCTGCTCTGGCTAAAATTTCTCCATCACGAACTAAAACTGTTCCAACCGGAAAAATTGAGTCTCCTGCAAGCGTTTGACGCGCGTGCTTTGCTTCTTGCATAAATGGATTTTCCTCAGAGATATAAGAAAAACCTCGATCAGGAGGAAGGTATGGATATGCAATATCATTCATAAAAAAATAATCTTCTAAGAAGACAAAGTTTGATAATGAAACAATACAGAACCAGAACCAAGTAATTCTGTTTCAAGAAGTTCTAAATGTATGCGTCCAGTTTCAGAAGCGAGTGGAACCCCAGATCCAAACAAAATAGGTTCGACTGTAAGATACAGTTCTTGAATAAGTCCAGCATTCAAAAACTCTGAATAAACCGTTGAACCACCAATCACTGCCAATGACGCTACTCCTTCTTTTTCCAAACGATGAACAAGCGTAGATAGAGATTCATTTGTCCATTCCACACCAGGAACTGTTTGTTCAGGAATATGGTGCGTCATCACAATCGTTCGACGATCACGCAAGGCATGACCGATGGTTTCAAATGTCTTACGACCCATGACAACAGTCCCTAATTCCTTTGTTTTACGAATAAAAAACTGAACATCTTCCCTGGAAGTCCAGTCTAACGAGGACTGTTCTTTTTTTTCTGCTATTTTTCCATCAACAGAAATCGCAGCAATAAGTACGATACGCATAAAAAATTCTCACGTATACCTAATAGACATTCACAGTAATTTCCATTCCTGGAATAGGCAGCATTGGAACATACTGAGTCTGCAATTGTCGATATAATTCATTCACAAGTGTTTCATCCCCTTGTTTAGCACGATCATACGCTCCAATCGGAACAACACAGGAGACAGGCGGATGGTCATTCTCTCGTTCCAATAGTTCGCGAGCGGCGGCAAAATGATTATCATAAATATGCGCATTACTAATAGAATGCGTATAAATACCAGGACACACTCCGAGACGTTCAGCTAAAATACATTGAAGAAGAGCAAACCCAGCCACATCGTGCGGACAACCAAGCATCATATCATTGCTGCGAATGATGTTATGAAGATGGAGCTGACCTCCTGCGATGTTTACCGTAAATGTGTATGGACACGGAAGATTCTTTTTCGAATCAACTCCAAGCCCGTCGGAAGACGGATCCCATGTCACAATGACTGCATGACGAGAATGAGGGTTTTCCGTTAAATGCGTAATCAATGCATCCATTTGATCCCGCCCAAAATGATGTCGCCATCGATATCCGTATGCAGCCTGAATCGTCCCGTCTTCTTCCAAAAAATCATCCCAAATCTTGGTAAACGACTGAAGCCATTTTGGATTATTCTCTCCCATTAAAAACCAAATTTGCTCGGCTACAAACAGTTTCAAAGGAATTTTACGTAATGTAAGCAAAGGAAAACCCTCATTCAAATCAACACGCAATGTCACTCCTGGTAACATACGGGGTGTTCGACCAGACCACGGATTGGGAACATCATACCCATGATCCATAATATCTCGAATGGCTTGTTTATATTGGAGGTCAAATGGTGTCATAGAATCCTCTTCACCTTATCAGAGAATAGGCATTGGTTTCCAGAGACATCTTTTTCCGTTAGAATAAAGATAAATAAAACCTCTAAAAATGAGGCAAAATGAGAATCTATGAACATTCCATGTATTATCCGTCGACTTGATCCGGAGGTTCCTTTCCCTGTGTATAAAACACCCGGAGCGGTTGCATTTGATCTTGCTGTTTTTGAAGAAACTGATCTTACTCCAGGAGAAACAAAAATGCTTCGAACAGGTCTTGTTATCTGTGTTCCAGAAGGATATGCCATTATTCTCGCCCCACGATCTTCAAACGCCAAAAAAGGCATTCGTCTTGGCAATGGTATTGGGGTCGTTGATCAGGATTATTGCGGACCTGAAGATGAATTGCGTCTTGCATTGCATAATTTCGGTACACAAACCTATCATATTGAAAAAGGAGAACGTTTAGCTCAAGGATTTCTCGTCCCTGTCGCTCATGCCCAATTTGAAGAAGGACAAATACTCGCACAACCAAACCGTGGAGGATTTGGTTCCACTGGTTTCATTTAAAAAAATTGCTATAATAATAGGGAGTATGTCTGTAAATAAAGGTTCTCTCATTGTCATTGACGGAACAGATGGGTCAGGAAAAAAAACACAATTTGATCTTTTGAAAAAACGATTGGCGTTGCAAAAAATTCCATTTGAAACGATTTCTTTCCCTCAATATGGAAAAAAAAATGCAGGACCAACAGAAGAATATTTATCCGGCAAATATGGAACAGCTCACGAAGTTGGACCATATGTGTCATCTATTTTTTATGCTGTTGATCGTTATGACGCATCCCACCAAATACGTACATGGTTAGAAAATGGCATTCATGTTCTTGCGGATCGCTATGTTGGTTCAAATATGGGACATCAGGGAGGAAAAATTACGGATACCAATGAGCGTGAAACATTTTTTTCCTGGGTTGATGATCTCGAATTTAATCTCTTTCATATTCCCCGCCCTGATCTCAATATTATCCTCCATGTTCCAACGTCCTTTGCAATTGATCTCATTCGAACACGTACGGAACAAGAAGGAATAAAAAATGGCATGACGCGAGATATTCATGAAGAAAATCAAAAACATCTTGAGCAAGCAGAACAAGCCTATCTCCATTTAGCTTCACGATTTCCTCAATATCCTCTCATGGAATGTGTAAAAAGTGGTGCGATGCTTTCTCGAGATGAAATCCATGAACAAATTTGGAACCTTGTTTCACCATTTTTTAAATAAACGTCTCTTGCCCAACTCCTAATCCCTCACATCTACTCCTATCTCCTAACCATTCCCTATGCCCCTCATTTCCGTTGGCCAACTCATCGACCATTCCTGGGAACACTTTCGAAAACATTTTGTGGAAGTCATGAGTATTTCCTGTTTGTTATTTATTCCAACTATTTTTGGAATTATTTCCCTTGCTATTTATCCAAATGCCTCAACTCTTCTTTCAGAACGTGCTCTTACTCAAAGTGAAACGTTTGCTGTTGCTCTTTGGCTTATCAATACAGGTCTTATTACTCCCATTGTTGGTATTTTCGTTTTTATTGGTCTTGTTCGTCTCATACGAAGCCAGTTTGAAAAAACGAAAATAAGCTTGAATGAATTATTTCACATCTCGAAAAAATTTTTCTGGTCTCTTGTCTTCATCAATCTTCTTTTGGGATGTGTCCTTATTGTTCCATGGATTCTTACCCTTCCAGGATTTGGTTTAGGAATTCTTGGTACAACAGTAACAAATGATGCCCTTATTACTCTTGGAAATGTCTTGCTTACTATCGGGGTGGTTGTTGCTTGTATTCTTACTGTTCGTTGGTTGATTTATTATACGTACGCACCATTTGCTTTATTATTTGAAGATCATCACGGTCGAAAAGCTCTCCGCCGTAGTCGGGAACTCATCGACGGACGGTTTTGGGGAATTCTTATCCGAATGGCTGTTCCTAAAATTATTTTCCTCCTCATTGTCGTCGCGGCAGAAGGTGTTTTAAGCTATGCGGCAGAATTTCTTGTCTCAAATGCCGTTGGTTTAAATCAAGATCTTGCGGTTCGATTAACAGGAATCCTTGCAACGATCATCGTATCGACCGGCGCCATTTTTGCCAATCCACTCATGCTCACTACGGACGGATTACTCTACCAGAGTCTCAAGGAAAATCGACAAAAAAAATCAGCAGAGGAATAACAACTTTCTATGCCATCCGTCATCGATCTTCTGCGAAAAAGTTTTCTTTTTTACCGTACTCATTTTATTCTGTTTGCCGGCTATGCTGCTTGGCTTCTTTTGCCGTATGCAGGCATTATTCTGGTAAATCTTAGCGGACAACCAGAAAATATCTGGATTCAAATAACAACAACATTTTTTGAACTCCTTCAATTTTTTCTCGCTTCGTGGGTTGCAGTCATTGTTATTCTTCTTACAAAGGAACTCCTTATTGAAAATAAACAAATCTCTCTTCTTTCCATCCAAGAAACAGCATGGAAATATTTTCCATCTGTTCTCTTTGTCAGTATATTGCAAACAACGGTCATTTTTGGTGGAATCATTCTCTTTATCATTCCTGCATTCATTTTTTCCATCTGGTTCAGCTTTACTCAAATGGCTGTTCTTTTAGACAATCAAAAAGGAATCCGTGCACTCTCTTTTAGTCGAGAATGTGTTCGAGGTCATTTTTGGTCTGTCGCGTGGAGAATTTTTCTTGGTCCAGCTGCTATCCTTTTCGCGTATGCGTGTGTCATAAATCTTCTTATTGCTCTTGTAGCTGGAATAACACACACTCCAATTGAAACATGGATTGATACTCCTCCGATCTGGATGGATGTCATCGCCTCGGTTACAGAAATTTTTCTCTTTCCAATCTTCATGATCTATACAACCTATTTATATCTTGCTCTCAAGGGGGAAAAAACGGTTTTGTCTGATGATAAAAATAAATAAACCTTCCCAAATCTCTCCTTTCTCATGTTTATATTCCATGTTAGGATAGGTTTGAAATCTATCCTTTTTTTATGCATTTTGAACCTATTATCGGCCTGGAAATTCATATTCAACTCAAGACTCAGTCAAAAATGTTTTGTTCTTGCCCTGTTCAAGGTAATGCTATTCTTCCCAATTCAAATGTATGCCCTATTTGTCTTGGTCATCCGGGAACACTTCCTGTTCCAAATGAACAAGCTATTCGATGGGGAATTCTTATGGGAATGGCACTTGGATGTCGCATTGCCTCCTATTCCAAATTTGATCGAAAACATTATTTCTACCCAGATCTTCCAAAAGGATACCAAATTTCCCAATACGACATGCCTATTGCTGCAGAAGGATCTATGGAAATTGATGTTCCAGAAGGACCGCGTCCTCATTTAAAAATTGACATTACACGTGCCCACCTAGAAGAAGATGCAGCAAAGTCTTTTCATGATGCTTCAGGAAAAAGTTATGTGGATTTTAATCGTGCGGGGACACCTTTGCTTGAAATTGTGACAGAACCGGATTTTCGTACACCTCATGAAGCCAAGATTTTTCTCCAAGAACTCCGTCTCATGGCTCGCACGCTTGGAATCTCAGATGCAGACATGGAAAAAGGCCAGCTTCGCTGCGACGCTAATATTTCCCTTCGACAATTTGATGAGGAAGGAAACATTGTTGGCGCATTTCTCAATCCAAAAACAGAAGTAAAAAACATGAACTCATTCCGTGCCGTAGAACGAGCTCTTGAACACGAAATTCGCCGCCAGACAGATCTTTGGGAAAAAGGAACACCTCCTTCTCTTTCTTCCACGCGTGGATGGAATGATGTGACCCAATCGACAGAACCGCAACGGACAAAAGAACAGGCTGAGGATTACCGCTATTTTCCAGAACCGGATATTCCTCCCATGGAACTTACAGAACTTGCAGATGCCATTCGTGGAACTCTTCCTGAACTCCCTGCTGCCAAACGCATGAGACTTGTTTCTGAATATGGTCTCACGGCCGGCGATGCGCGTATCCTTTGTGAAGAACCTGTCTTAGCGAATTATGCGGAACATGTTTTTTCTGAACTTCATGCCTGGATACAAAGTCTTCCTGAATTTGACGGAGCCGAAGAAACTGTTTTGGAACGAGAACATAAAAAAGTCGCAAAATTAGTCAGCGGATGGCTTATTTCCAAACTCGGCGGCATCCTCAAAGAACGCGGAATTGGTATTCGAGATGCAAAAATTGATCCGGAAAATTTTGCCGAATTCATTACCCTTCTTGCCACAGGAAAACTCTCCACACAAAATGGTCTTGCGATTCTCACAGAAATGTTTGGCACAGGAAGAGATCCATCACATATCATGGAAGAAAAACATCTGGGTCTTGTTTCAGATGAAGGTATTATTGCAGAAGTTGTTTCACGTGTTGTTGAACAGCACCAAACAGAAGCAACCCGTTATAAAAATGGAGAAAAACAATTACTCGCTTTTTTCATTGGTCTCATTATGAAAGAAACAGGAGGCAAAGCAGATCCGGGAATGGCACGAAATATGCTTTTAGTTGAATTGGAAAAAACGTCTTCTTCATTTTTTCTATGAACACAAGGTCTGAACAAATCGCGTCCACAAACAGCCATGATCTGTTTCGAGGAAAAGAAAAATCACGATATCGAAAAGATACCATTCTTCCCGTTACAGAAACCGCAAAGGATTATTTTGACAATAAAAAACGTGCAGCAAAAGAGTTGGCTGGCGGAGAAAGAGATCAAAATTGGACCTATTACAATCGGCTCTCCAATGATGCTACACGCCTCTTAGACGAAGACATGACGAGTTGGACTGAAGGACAATATGCAGACACCTTAGCAGATACGCTCGATACAATGATTTCCCTTGATCCGAGACATGAAGATTTATCCGTCCTGGATCCATCTGTTCATGCAGAGCAGACTTTTATTGCTGCAGACCGTATTTTTCGCGCTGGATGTGAAAAACTTTATCCCTCTGTAGAAGAACCATCTCCTCAGGTCATTTCTGGTCACATCTATAAAACGCTACGCACATTGGAAAAACCAAATTTTCTTATTTCCGGATCTGGGATAGCTATTAAAGAATCCATAACAGCCAGTATCCGTTATGTTCTTGGAAAAACAACGGAGGAAATAGCTGAAAATCAACATCAAAATCCGGATCAATTTCTCCATATTCTTGAACAGATCTTTCGAGAGAATGGGCAACGTGTTGGTCAACTTGGATGGACTATAGAAGAACAGCGACGTTTAGGTCGATTAGAAACAAAAGATGCTGTTGCTATACATAGAGATATGGATCGTCTGACTGAGGTTTTGTATGGTATTTTGCGCATGATTGATACAGCAAAACAAGATCAAATAAATCGTATAGGAAACACGATTCAAACAGCTGAAATCCAACAAGCTCGCCAAAGAATTATGCCAACTTTGGAAGGAAGAAATGGAGAAAAAGACTATAAATACTGGATAGAACAACTCATCCAAAAAGAAGATGCTTGGATTTCTGAAAAATCAAATGGAGTTCGCGCAAAAGCATTTGGAATCTTTGAAGAAACATTTCAGGCTATAAATCGTCAACAGGATTGGAAAGAAAATTTGTTTGAACTTCTCAAAAAAATAGATACAGCACAAAAAAAATTTCTTATTGACCCGGAAGTATTAAAATCTGCAAAGGGAGATGCACGCACCCAAAAATTTTTGGCCTTAAAAAGAGCAACCGAAACTGTGTGGAAAGAAACATGCCAAACATATCGTGGAATAGAAAAACTTGCAGAAAAAGATATTGCAACAGAAAAAGAACGACAACAAAAACAAGGAAAAAAAATATCTGGATCAAATATGACCATCACATTTTCTCCATCAAATCCTCTTCCAATTCTTACTCATTTTTTCGAGCAAGCAAAAAAAGATGGGATGCTTTGATAAACAAAAAAATATTTCAGGAAGCGAATTTTGTAAGAAGAAAAAGCGAACTCACAGCCATAATGATACCTGCCAATTCGTATCCATTCACACGCTCGTGAAAATAAAAAACACCGATCAGAACAAGAAGAAGAATCGTCACGAGTGAATAGATAGCGCCAATGGACGAAAGCTCCACGCGTTTCATAACATACAACCAGCCAAACGACGTGGATGCATACAGGAAAAAAGCAATGAGAAACCATTTTACATCAACGGATTTCTCTCCGCTCCCTGCAAGTTTCATAAAGAAATCTCCAAGGACTCCAATCGTACCGAGAAGAATAATAATAAAAAAAGGGTTCATAATTTTTCATAATACCAGAGAAAACAAAAAAACGCACCGGACGAAAGACTGGTGCGTTTTAGTTTAGAATTCGGTAATATAGCTCAGGCAAAAATCTGAGCTGAATTCGCCAAAAGTGCATCTGACACTTCACAAGAACCTGAATTCAACTCCCACCGATGGTGTTTCCCAGTCGGAAGCTCTCCATGAAATTTGACTGAACAATCTTCAAAAGGCAAGTAGTGGATGATAACAGCATCTAAAATTGCCTCAGCCACTTCCAATCGGGGCGTAAGATAGTGTCCACTCGTCTCACGCAATATAATATTGCGTCCACACAGAACCCACCAAATATTCTTCAATTGCGAAAAACGCATGGCTAAGCCCGGCTGAGAAGAAAACTGGACATATCCTACCGGTTTTCTCTCTGGAGAAAAATAAACACGAGCCTCATAATCGAATCCCAAAAAAGGGATATATCCTCCAATAACCCAATCTACATCTCCTTCACCCTGTTTCATATAGGTCACCGGAACCTTAAGAATAACAGGTTTGATCCCTGAATCGAGAACAAACGAGACATCTATTTTTTGCTTTCGATCATACAAAGCTGAAAAATAATCTTCAAGACTCTGACCACCAATAACTTTAAACGACGAACTTCTCATGTCTCCTCCACAAATTTTTGTGACTTCTCACTGTTCTAAAACAATTATTTGCTTAAGAACCGAATCAAAGTGGCGATGCAGAAATCACATCGCCGGAATGGATTTTAAATCACTCCTTCATCCAAGAAGGAGTGTAAAAAGGCCCCCTCCAGTTCTCGGAATAAAAGTCTTCGTCCGAATAACAGACGCCGACCTGAATTCCAGTCCTCCTCGCTTTCACAATCCGCGAGGCAAGAGAGAGGGCAAATCGCCATCCTCTTCCGTCAGAGACGTACGAGGAAAACTGGAGAATAACATCCTCTCCACGGAAAAACACCGCACACAACGGATAGGAGGCGATGTCTCCGCTATTGAATGTCCCACCGATGCAATCGATCGGGGCATCCTCAAGCTGCTCCGGATCCAGAGGATTCGGGACGAACCCTAGGACATACTGATTGATCCACCGAAGCCGTGCGGCCCAGGCCGCCTGATCCTCTGCAGACAAATCCTCAAGATTCGTTCCATCCCAAGTGGGTTGAGACTCATCGATGAGAAAAGGGCCAGGAGGCGTAAATGGCGGCGGAGGTTCGTGGTAGGCCGAAAGAGGAATCTTCACGTTGACATACAACGTGTCTTTCATTCCCTCGCCCAACTCTCCGACGTGGGTCATCATCTCCTGAGCCAAAATCACTGTCTCCAATTTTTTCATCATTTCTTCCTTTCTAAAAAGAACTTTTCAACTGAAAACAGAACAAGGAACCTTATCAAAAAAATACTATTTTGTCAAGTATTATTAACAAAAAAGATCTTCGTTAAATCCATTGCTTCTTCCCTTCCTTTTACCCAATGAATATCAGAATTTCGACGAAACCAGGTAAGCTGACGTTTGGCATAATGTCGTGTATCTTGTTTGATATCTTCGATTGCTTCTTTCAAACTTTCTTTTCCTTGAAAAAATCGACAGATTTGTTGATATCCAATACCGCTCATCGAAGGAATCTCACATCCATATTGTTCGTACAAATGACGTACTTCGGTCACAAACTCATGAGCAACCATCTCATCAACCCGCGTATCAATTCGCTGATATAACTCCTCACGCGGAATATCTAAACCAATCCAAAGACAATCGTATAAAGGATTGCCGGCTTGTCGAAGCTCGGAAAATGGGCTCCCAGTTACATGACATACCTCAAGAGCACGCACAAGGCGACGTTTGTTATATCGATCAATCACAAGGGCTCCATCTGGATCCAGACGTTTAAATTCAGCAAACAAATCATCCACATGACGTTCTTCAAATGACTGTCGCAAAAGAAGATCTGGTTTTACTTCAGGAATTTCAAGATTACGAACAAGCGCATCAAACCAAAGTCCTGTTCCTCCCACAAGAATCGGGATATGTCCGCGATGTAAAATATCCTGAATGGTTTTTTTTGCATCCTGTTTAAAGAGAGAAACGTTATAATCCTCATCCGGATCTGCAAGATCAAATCCCCAATGTGGAACATCTTCGACCACAAGACAATGCAAACCACCAAACAACGCACGGATATCTCCAGATTTCTTTTTTGGTGATTCTAGAGTCTGCCATTCACCCGCAGGTTTTGCTGTTCCGATATTCATGCCGCGATAAACCGTTCGAGAATCAACAGCTAAAATTTCTCCTCCAAAAAATTGAGCGAGAGTGATTCCAAGCGAACTTTTTCCACTTGCGGTCGGACCAACAACGGCGATAATTTTATGCAAAATATCCATGTCATTTATTTTCAAGGGACATTGAGGGTTTGAACATCAATTTTGGCAACGCTCCGGATTCTTTACGAAGATGAAAGACGAAAAAATGATCTTGATTATTTTTTGTTTCAGCAAAAACTCCTGGAAATGAATTTAGGACTTGTACAAATGTATTCATTTCTAAAGCACCTGAAGATCCTTCTTCAAATTTATTTTCTAAATCAACTTCCCAAAACAATTCACCACCATTCGGAGAAAGATGTTCATATATTCTCGAAATAAGTACGGAAAAAATTTCCATGTCAATTTGAGTTGAATACTTTCCTTCTTTCCGAGTCCCTATATATTTTATTCCTCCTCTTGGTCGAAAGAAAACAGTATCAAATGATGTAGTATCTTGTTTTTTCAACCATTCATCAATCATTCTCCACGTCTTTGACTCCAATATATTTCCGGCGATTGTTTCGACTTTTCCTTGTTCCAAAAGATCCTTTTTTTGCCCAAAAACATTCGATAATCCGACTGCAAGTCCGGCATCAATAGACATATCAATCAAAGCTGTGCCGTCGCTAGCAAGATCCAAACAAACAGCGGACCGTCCTGCATACTTTCGTTCCTGAAAAAATCGATCCCAATTTCCATCCTGAACAAAACCAGAAAAAGCCTTGCTGTAATCCTTGGCAGTACTCGAATAAATTCCCCAACGTTCCGGTTCAACAAACACACCTTCCGGAACAGCTTTTTTCAAACGTCGAAAAGCTTCTCTAGCAGATCCAAACGACTCTCGGGATAATGGCATAATATGAAACTTATTTTTATCTACCTCTCAATACCCACTCCTTCGCTTCCTCAACCAACACATCTACAACTTTTCCTACAAGTTCTTTTCCTCCAGGAAACTGAACCATCTTCATTTCGCGAGAATTTCCAATACACGTACCTGGCTGACTCATAAGCTTTTCACGAATATTTCCCGGCATGGTTAAAAGTTCATCTGTTATTTTTGACGGTTCGTGCCGTTCAACAAGGACACTCACTTTTTTTCCAATATACGCCTGATTATTTTCCAAAACAATTTGCTCCATGAGTTCTTGCAAAACATTCCAACGGCGACGTTTCTCTTCTCTTGAAACATCATCTTTAAATGCCCGATAAGCGGCTGTACCGGTTCTGGGCGAATATATCGCTGTATAACTAATATCAAATCGAACATGACGATACAAATCAACCGTCTGTTCAAATTGTTCTTCTGTTTCTCCGCAAAAACCGACAATAATATCTGTTCCAATCGCGATCGTAGGAATTTTTGCACGAACGTAAGCAATGATTTCCATAAATTGTTCACGCGTATATCGTCGATTCATACGTCGGAGCACTTCATTGTCTCCAGACTGCACAGGAATATGCAAAAAATTGACATGAGTTGGTAACGTCATCGCATCCACTGTTTCATCTGACATATGGAGCGGATGTGGGGCTGTAAAATGTAATCGCAAAATTCCTGAAATTTGATTGATCTCCCAAAGAAGTGCGGCAAAATGATCCTGATAAGGATTAGTGGAAGAAAAATGTTCTGGGTCTGGCGCCCGATAACTATTCACGGTTTGACCAAGCAAGGTCACTTCTACACATCCATCTGCAGCAAGACTATGAATTTCATGGAGGATATCCTGAACCGGTCGATTCTTTTCAAATCCTCGACTGAATGGAACAACACAATACGTACAAAATTTATTGCATCCGGTTTGAATGGTTACAAAGGCTTGTTTGCGCCCTTGAGGCAATGGATGAATTTTCAAATAATCATCAGAAAAATCTGTAGAGTTCACCCATTCAGGATGGAGCTCTCCGATCCAACGTGGTAATTGAGGAAGATCAGAGATAGGAAAAAAGAAATCAACATGAGGAAATTTTTTCCGAAGCACACCTGTTCGATCTCTTCCTGGCATACATCCGGTAATTCCAATCAAAAGATTGGGGTTCTTTTCTTTCAAAAGAGCAACTTGTCGCATAAGCCCAAACACACGATCTTCGGCAGATTGGCGTACGGAACATGTATTGATCAAAATCAAGTCAGCCTCATTTCGATCATCTGTTGAAAGAAATCCCATACGTAAAAACAGAGTGTCCATTCGTTCTGAATCAGATTTATTCATCTGACACCCAAACGTAATAAGATGATAATAAGGCTGTGACATATACCGACAAAATCTAGCAAAAAAAGGACAAAAAGAAAAGCGATCCATTGACAAAAATCTAATAAAGAATTACGCTCAGATTCGATTTTCATGACTAAAACTGTCCAAAAAGAAAGGAATAGACAGATGACATCTGCTGATGAAAATCTGGTTTTAGATCCGAGTGGAGAAGAGCTGAATCCAGATCTTCTTCAATTCTGTGACGAAGATAACGATTTCGAACCTAAGAACGAAATACTCGATAAAGATGAAGATGATTTTGAAAATGATCATGTTATTGATCACGGACCAGAAACTTCTTCACCTATTGAAATTTCTTCTGGCAAAAATGGAGAAACAATTATAACAAGGCTTACTCCTCCACCTGTTCAGGACGATAGTAATCTTCGAAAAAAAAGAATACTTCCTGTTCGAAAAGGACGAGAAAGTTATTTCGAAATGTTGAAATTGCTTGGAGCCATGGCTGTTACCGTCTTTATCGTGATTACGATTACGGTCGTGAACACTAATATTTCAGCAACTCCTGTTCTTCGATCACATCAAGATCAGAGTTCAAAATTGACTCATTGTCATCCGTCTGTACTGACGAAAGATTCTTATAGAGAAGAATCCTGTCCTCCAGAAATAGAACCAATCGATCTCTGGTTTGATACAATGGGAAAAACATATTCCTGGATCACCCAGTTTGACGAAGAACGATTCTGTTTTTGTCCTGGCCCAGGAATTGATATCCCAGATAATCGTTATGGATGCGTTCCGTACGAATGGATGATCTAAATCGAACAAAGGATCCTAAAAACACTTGGATCTTTTTTATTTTATATTTGTCTATTATATTTGACAAAATTTTAAATTCATGATAATCAACCATTAGTTTCGTCTTGCAAACATGGACGAAAAAGCCCTTTTTAAACGGATACAAATCCACACAGGAGGAGCAGATGAAAATTCGCATGAATCGTCAGCGACTTGTGCGGATTGGTACCCGCACGATTGCTCTCACAAGCATCACTATTACCTTCTTGGTGATTGTGTGGCGTCTCTATCTTCCGATTGCGGCTGAGGCTCATACGGAAGAAAAAATATTCTGGCGCATTGTGAGTCGTATGACGTTACAAGAGCGCTCCATGCTTCTGAATCAAGTCATGGAAACTCAACAACTACCGAACATTCTTCCTTGGTGGGAGTATGATGAGGATTTATGTTCTGCAACGGTGATCAAATATATAAACTTGTTCACCGGTGTAAAATTTGTCCATGCACCTGCCTGGAAAATTCGGACACATAGAATCAATTCAAAAACGATCTCAAACATGCGAAAACTCACAACAGTTTGGGATCACACAGAAAATTTTGATTCTCAAGGACATTTGTCTCCAAAAAAGAAAACGGAGCTGATCCAAGAGGTCACACGTTTTCCATTTGATTCGCAAAAGGTGTATATATTTGGTCTTCTTTGGGAAGAAACAGTGTACTGGGAGAAAATTCGAACCGAAGGGCCGGATGTCAATTCCCATCTTGTTTTCTTTGCCAAAGGAAAAGCCATCCACTTCATGCACAAAAAAGATGAAAATCCTTTGCGCATGGAAACACTGGAGGCATTGTTTGCAGATGGAAAATTACTCCCTGTCTGGATTGCGGAAGTTCATTTCAAAAATGGAAAAAAACTCCGCCTTCCTGAAGTCAGAGAGAGAACAATTTCTTTTGTTCAGAACAACATGCCGTGGGAGACGATGCAAAAATATTTGATTTTCCCTCGGCATGCATCGCGACTTCCGTTTTTTATAAACAGACCGATTGATGCGGTCCTCGAAAAAAGTTTACTGTTTCACTTCCGAAACGATTACGATCTGTATCCACAGATCGTTCGCAAGGAGACTCAATGAAATATCGAATCATAAATCTCATCCTGCTACTCATGTTGATCGCAGGAGGATGGATGTGGGTTCAGAGTTATCTTTCCCAAGGATGGGGACTCTTTCTCCCATCTGATGGAGCCGTGCTTGGAACCATGAATAATGTGACTGTTTACGCCAAAAATGGTCCAAGCCATCGAGGAAAATATGGGCTTGAGTTTGAATGTGTAGAGCTTGTAAATCGAGCCTACGTTGAAAAACTTGGACACAAGAATATGGCCAAAATGGGCCATGCAGACTCCTATTTCTGGGAACCATTTAACAAAGACCTGGTGGCAAACAAAAATGGTGGAACTATTCCACCTCAAATGGATGACATTCTCGTTTTTGATAACGGTCCAGAAGATGGATCAGTTGGACATGTCGGTCTCATAACCGAAGTGAATGTACAAGAAGGAATCATTCACTTTGTCCAGCAAAATTTTGTGATTCATCACAAAAACCATTTGTTCAAAAAGTTCTTGTGGCAAGACTCCCTTCATCTTCGCCATGATGGTTTGAAATGGTGGGTGGATGTCCACTCGCCATATCCATGGCCTGTTGCTGGTTGGAGCCGGCAACACTTAGCAAAAGGAAATTAAAATGATGAAGAATTTGGTTGCTGCGATATTTTTTCTTTCTTCTGGAATAGCTCGTGCAGGAGGAGATTATTATCAAGAATCGACTGGATGCGGATGCGTAGGAATAGGATTGGGAATTACACTTGGAATTCTCTTCCTCATCTTCATTGTAGTGTTCACTCTCGGATCAATTCTTGGTCTGCCAGATGAAAACAAAAAAAATGAAGATGATTCCTAAAATCGTCTCATATAACAAAGACGAGGAATTCAAACTGGATTCCTCGTTTTTTATTTCTCTTTTTATTCGTATCGCAATGCTTCAATTGGATCAAGATGTGCGGCTCGTCTTGCAGGGTACAAACCAAAAATAATTCCGACTGTCGTTGCCACAACCACTCCAGATACCACTGCCTCCATTGGAACAATCGATTGCCATCCTTCTATATACGAAGCGAGAATAGACGCTGCTAAGCGAGACGTAATGACTCCTATCAAAACACCAATAATTCCACCCAACATAGTTAGAAGAACAGCCTCCAAAAGAAATTGTTGAAGAATTTCACTATACGTTGCCCCAACGGCTTTTCGTAACCCAATTTCTTTCGTGCGCTCTGTCACAGAGACAAGCATAATGTTCATGATTCCAATTCCACCAACAACCAATGAAATAGCTGCAATCGAAGAAAGAAGGATCGTGAGTACCCCACCAACAATTCCAATAATTTCAACAGCATCACTTTGAGAAGAAACAATAAAATCGTCTTTTTTCACATCATTTTCCGGATTATCAATATCGTGCTCAGCTCGAAGAATCCAACGTATTTCATCTTTGGCAGATTCAATATCTTGAGACGTCCTTGCCGCAATAAAATTCACTGTATCTAATCCAATAATGTCGCGTTGAGCAGTTGTCACTGGTACCGCAATGCGTTGATCCAAATTTTGAAAGAATCTTGATCCTTGTTCTGCAAGAACACCAATCACCCGAACAGTTGTTTGTTTAATTTTAATTTCTTTTCCAATCGGATCTTGGTCTCCAAATAAATCTTGCGCAATTTCTTTTCCAAGCACCGCAACGCGTGCGTATGAATCTACATCAGAACGTTCAATAAACCTTCCCTCGGCAACATCTGCTGGAAAAATCGAAAGGTATCCTTCTGTCACTCCTGTCACTTGGGAAAATTTACTTTCTTCCCCACGACTGACTGCCATGCTAGACACGATCATAGAAGAAACATCCATAAACAATCCGCTACGTTCTAAGGCTTTTGCATCATCAATTTTTAATGTCTGCTCCACAAACGCACTTGGCGGCCCGGAAGAATCTCCTCCAGATGAAGGTTCAATAAAAATCAAATCCGATCCTAAATCAGCAACTTGATTCAAAATAAGCCCTTGTGCACTTTGACCAATAGAAAGCATGAGAATAACTGCCGCAATTCCAATCACAATTCCAAGAATCGTTAAAATTGATCGCGATTTATTGCGACTGAGTGAAGAAGAAGCAGTCATGAAGAGATCTGGAAGTTGCACAAAAAATATCCCCCTATTTATTATAAATGCTTCCTTGTCGGCGCGCATGATCTCGTGCATCTGAAACAAGGAGTCCATCACGAATACGAATAATGCGTTCTGCGTGTTCTGCTGCCTCAGACTCATGTGTCACCATAATAATAGTGTGACCGGATGTATGAAGATTTTGAAGCAATTGCAACACGTCAGATCCGGATTTTGAGTCCAAATTTCCCGTGGGTTCATCTGCAAACAATAATGATGGATTATTCACAAGTGCACGCGCAATCGCGACACGTTGTCTTTCTCCACCGGAAAGCTGGTTTGAAAGATGATCCGTGCGGTGGCTGAGTCCAACAGAATCAAGCGCTTGTTCTGCTTTTTTACGACGTTCACTACGCGGAACACCTACATACATCATCGGAAGCATGATGTTATCAATAACACTTGATTTAGGAAGAAGATGAAATGCTTGAAAAACAAAGCCAACCTGATCGCGACGCATAGCAGTAAGCGCATTATCATCCAATCGAGAAACATCTTGTCCACGAAAAAAATAGGCACCTTCGGTCAATCGATCCAAAAAACCCAAAATATGCATGAGAGTGGATTTTCCTGAACCGGAAGGTCCCATGAGAGCTACAAACTCCCCCTCCTGAATCGCAAAAGAAACTCCATGAAGGACAGTAGTTGCAACTCCATCATTGATATACTGTTTTTTTACATCACGAAGATCAATAAGCGGAATCGAAGAAGACATATTATTTCGCTGGACGAATGGTCAAGATAGCCTTGTCTCCTTCATTTAATCCGGAAACGACTTCAACTTTTCCTTCGTCTCCATGTAATCCAAGTGTTACGGTACGCTCGTCATAGGTGGTTTCACCCGTCAATACACGCACATATTTTGTTCCATCCACACGCTCAAGCACAGCACGTTGTGGAATAGTCAATACATTATCAACTTGTGCAGTCACAATAGCCGCATCCAAAGTCATACCAGATTTCAAATTGAGCGAAGTGTTTGGATCAACAAGATAAACAGTGACTTCATAATAAACAACTCCTTCAACTGTTTTTTCTGCAGGATCAATAAGACCAACTATTCCTGCGACATGTACATCGTCTCCAAATGCATCAAATGTAAGATCAACTTTGTCATTCAAAGACACTTTTGTAATATCTGATTCAGGGACGTCAACTACTAATTTAAATTGATTCTGAGCTGTTTGAATAGTGACAACTGTTTGTCTCACTCCAGGCTGTTCTCCCACATCAAAAGCAACATCTGTCACTTTTCCCGTAAGCGGAGATACAAGACGTGCTTTACTCATTCGAGCTTCCGCAATCGCAAGTGCGGACCTGGATTCTTCCACCGCAGCTTGAAGTGCAGCTAAATCCACTGAACGTGGAGATGCTTGAACTTCAGCTAATTTCATTTGTTTTTGTTCTACATCCGCCTTCCCCACTTCCACTGCAGCGGTTGCAGCAGAAACAACAGCTTCCGCTTTCGCCATCTTGCTTGCTTGTTCTGTTTTTACGCTTGAAACGGATTGGGTTAATTCTGTGACTTTATTTTTTGCTGTATCTTCATCTGTATTCGTACTAATTTCTAATGAAGCAATTGTTTGCTCCTGTGTAAGTAATTTGTCGTTTTGTTTCTGAATATCTTCTCGAGCTGTATCTATTTTTGCTTTCAACGCAGAAAGTTCAGCCGCGGTAAATGTTGCACTGTCAGATGTAGTTGCATCCAATGCTTCGCGCGTATAAAGCAACGTCACTGCCACATCATCCAAAACAGTTTGAACTAAACCAGCTGATGTTTCAATCGCACTCGGATCAGATGTTGCTTCAAGCCCATATACAGAAGTCTCGGCTGTATCCATACTGCGAGATGCTTCTTCGTATGCGGTATCTGCATGAATAAGAGCGGATGAATCTAATACACTAAGGACATCTTCAAAATCATCATTTGCAAGACTATTGTCGATTCCCAAAACCTCATCTGCATCTGAAAGAGCACTGCGAACCGAGATCACTCCTGAGACAAGTACACTATACAAATCCTCTGATGCTTCGGATAACAATTCGGTATTTTTAAGCAAAATATTTTCCAAAGATGTTGATGCAGAAGCAAGAGCAACTTCTGCTTCTTTAATCTGAGCATCTGTGACATCTTGTGTTTGAACTAGATCTTCCTGTGTATTTTCTAAATCAATCTCTGCAGCATGAAGAGACGCTTCGGAAGCACGAACCGCTGATTCAGCAACACTCACCGCTTCCAATGTCGCTCCAGCAGCTTTTTGTTGCAAATTTGCACGTGCCACTTGTACAGCCTGACGTGCTTGTTCCACTCCAGCTCCAAGTTCATTGGATTCAAGATCTGCTAAAAGATCACCCATTTTGACTTCATCTCCGACTTTTACAAAAACATCAGCCAACGTTCCGACTGTTTCAAAAGAGAGATCAATTTTGTCGATTGATTCCAATTCTCCTGTTGCTTCCACGGTACGTTTCAACGTTTCTCGTTGTATTTGTGTTGAAACGATTTCTGGTTTTTTTGTATTTCCTGCAAAAAAACCATAGCCAATAAGACCGGCAACACCCAACCCGATAAGACCTCCTATCCATATTTTTTTTGTCCGTGTCATACAGGCAGGATCTTAGCATTCATCTCCTTATTTGTCACTCTCCATGAACGTCTTCAAATACTTCTAAAATTCGTTCGCGTACAGATGGATATTGTGTATATTCAGGATCTTGTTCCTGAAATTTTCGAACCCAATCGCGTGCTTTTTTCATTGCAAAAACATCATACATGGATGCAAAACGAAAATCCGGGAATCCAGATTGTGCTTGCCCGAAAAAATTTCCACTTCCACGCAGCTCCAGATCACGCTCAGCAAGAACAAATCCGTTTTGACAGGAGACAACTGTTTGCAATCGTTCCTGAATTTTTTCTGAAATCGTCTTCGGACACAAAAAACAATACGATGATTTGTCTGAACGTCCCACACGTCCGCGCAGCTGATGCAATTGCGCAAGACCAAAACATTCGGCTCCTAAAATGACCATCACTGTTGCGTTCGGAACATCCATTCCAACTTCTATAACTGTTGTTGCAATCACAACGTCAAGACTGCCTTTGATAAACGCTTCTAAAACCTGATCTCGTTCTGAAGAAGAAAGACGTCCGTGCAAAAGACCGATTCGATGATCTTTTAAACATCCTTTTTTCAATCGTTCAGCTACCTCTTGTACAGATTCCCTTCCTTCTATGTCTGAAGGATCAATGAACGGACAGACAATATAGGCTTGGGATCCTGCATTTAATTCCTGAACAAGAACACGTTCCATTTCTTTTTCTTTTCCCGGAACAATAAGACGAGTTGTAATAGGTAAACGACCTTCGGGAGATTCATCTAAAACGGAAATATCAAGATCTCCGTACAACGTTAAGGCCAAAGATCGTGGAATGGGAGTCGCTGTCATGGAGAGTAAATGTGGAACAGAAACACCTTCCCGTTCAAAAAGGGCATGACGTTGACGCACACCAAACCGATGTTGTTCATCAATAATTACAAAAGACAACTTGGCAAATTGCACATCTTTTTGCAGCAACGCATGTGTTCCAATGACCATTTGCACGCGACCGGACGCAAGTGTTTTAAGCATAACCTCATGTGAAACTTCTTTTTCTCCGATCAGACAGTTTGTTCGCGTCAACAACCCAATTTTTTCGGACGGAAAAAATCGACAAAACGATCGATGTTGTTGTATGGCAAGCATTTCAGTTGGTGCAAGATACACGGTTTGAAACCCGGCAACAGAAACAGCTTTCGCCGCCAAGGCGGCAACAATAGTTTTTCCAGATCCAACATCTCCTTGAAGCAAACGATTCATGGGAACTTCTTTGGAAAGATCTTGCATTATTTTCCAAGATACCTTGCGCTGAGCATTTGTTAAACGAAATGGAAGTCCTGCAACAAATGTCTTTAATACTTCAATGTCTATAGAAATAATTTGAGCCTGACAGGTCACACGTTGTTTGCGTACTTCTGCAAAAAGCAATTGCTGTAAAAAAAGTTCATCAAAAACAAGACGTGCATGTGCCGCAGAAATTTCATTCTGTGATTCTGGAAAATGAAGTGTTTTGAGTGCAATTGGAAGATCAAAAAAAAGTTCTTCTTGTTTTATTTTTTCAGGTAACCAATCGATCAGTTCCTCAAACGCCTGTTTTGATGCTTCAATCGCTGTGTGTAAACGACGTTGAGTCAATGATCCGGATAAAGCGTAAACAGGAATGATTCTTCCTGTCTGAAGATTCACCCCAGGTGGTTCATGAACCGGATTCAAAAGAGTTGTTGTACCAAATCGACGATCGATACGCCCAGCAAGCGCCACTTCCATTCCTGGACGCAAGAGACGTTCCAAATAGGTTTGATTAAACCAGGTCACTTTGAGTCCTCCTGTTTCATTTTCAAATAAAGCCTCTGTCAACTGAACTCGTCGATTTTTGCTCGGACGGCTTGAGATCTGTACAATCCGACCGGTCAACGTCACAAGATCATCATGAGAAAGGCGTGAAATCGGTTTTGTTAACGTAAAATCTTCATACCGATACGGAACATGCCAAAGAAGGTCACAAACAGAGACAATTCCCAAACGTCGGCAATCTCGAACCGCTGCTTCCCCCATACCACGAAGTTCTCCAATATCCGTACCCAAATGGATAGACATATTTAAAAAACAGCAGACTCAACTTGCCCTAATTCGTCCATATTTTTTTCTTGTTCCATTTCTGGAGCTGAAAAATCTCGAATCTCTATTCGTCCAGACCTGATATCACGAGAACGAAATAATTGCTGTTGTAATTTCATAAGTTCCTCTTCCATTTGAGTCGCGGAAAAACCATCCTTCTTTGTATCTCCAATCGCAATGATTAAAAACGACTCTCGTGTGGAAAACTTTTTTCCAAATCCATGATCTCCAAATGCAATATCTAAAGCCAGTGCAACTTCCCGCAAAGAAGCTTCCTCTGTTAAAAAACGACGACTCACTACAAATCCATTTGGCCATACCCCATTCAGAGCATGTGGTTGAAATCGACCTGTTCCATCATAATAAAGCACACGCGCATGATGATATTCTTTTGGACGTTTCATTTCAGATGCGGAAATATGTCCAAGATATGGAACACCAATTTCATGAGCTAATTGTTTTGCGTGTTCGATAGCAATCTCATCTGTTGTCTTCCCTTCGATTCCTTTTTGTTTTTTAAAAAGGGCAGCTGCTCCACATTCTTCATGACTTTGTATTCCTTGGATGTTATTTTTTTTCATTGCCTCGATAAAAGCTAAACGATCTGTTCCTTCCAAAAGAATCCCTGAACCAGCGGTACGAATGACTCCTTCAGATATTCCTTCATCCATGCAACAAACCTTTTTTTCTCGTCCTTCAAATGCATGTAATATTTGCTCTTGTGTTGCTCCGCGCATAACTGCTTCCAACCCTTTTTTTCGTATCTCCTGAATCTGATGCGATTGGTCAAACCAGTCCTGTTCTTTTTGAGTATCTAATGTTTCGTGATGAAGAGTATCCATATATACAATAACTAATATAAGCAGTGTAACGCACCTCAAAAAAACACAAAAGAAAAACCGCCACCTAAAGTGACGGATTTTCTGGTGCGCCCGGCACGACTTGAACGTGCGACCCTCAGCTCCGCAAGCTGATGCTCTATCCAACTGAGCTACGGGCGCAAAACGCTTACAATTTATACAGTCTTCGAACAAGATCCGTCAAGGATTCTTCTTGCCGAGTGATGTTTTCCTCACAAAAAGAAAGGAGAATTTCACGAACGCGGTTTGGATCCATTTCTTCCAAAGGAACAGATAATAAAGGCATCCACGGCTTCAAAAAATCCAAATACAAAACTTTTATTTCTGGGGGTTCGTAAATAATGGAAAAATTCTTCATTGATTTAAATTCGTAAAAAGCATCACCGACAACAACTCCCGTGGTGGTCAAAATGACCTCAATGCGATCCGGGGATTGAAAGGTTGAAAAAAGCGTGATGAGTCCTGCCATGAGAATAATAACAGCAAAAAGAAAATTTGCCGTTGCGATTGCATAGATAATCAAGGCAACAGAAAGAATTGCCCCAATCACATACCATGACCGCGGACGTTCATGATTCAAATATTCATCAACCTGCCAGGTGAGTAATGCCCGTCCGTACTGCAAGATTTCTGACGAAGATGTTTGAGATAATTCTTTCATATTCGTTCCTTTTAGTATACTGGTCTCTTTTGTTTATCGCAAACAAAAAACCGCCGGTGAAAACCGACGGAAGTATTTATTCGAGTCCTTCTTCCTCTTCCTGTTCCTTTTTGCGAATATCCGCTGTCAGGGCAAGAATGATAAAGAAGATGACCGGAAAAAAATCCAGCGCAATAGCTGCTGCGATCTCTCCCACAATCGCCCCGGCATATTTGATGACTGCCATGCCGGGCGAAATTGTAGTCAAGTTCTTGAGTTTTATCTCTTCAGAGCTTTCAGCCCCTTCCGAGATTTTCTTTAATGTTTGCTTTGCCGCGACCACAGTTGCCTTGAGCCGATCCAAGGCCGCACGCTGCGCCTCTCCGACATCATTTTTTTGCGTAGGTGCCTGAACCGCAGCAAATGTATCGAGGTCTCCGGAGATCTCACGGACAAAACTGGCCATTTGTCGACTCTGAACTCGCTGAAATACTTCGTTCAACGAGGTCAGTGCCTTGCTGAAATCGCTCATCCTTTTGGAAATGGGTGTTTCCGGCTCGTCAACAATCTGCCGAAGTTTTTCAACGCGATCCTTGGATTCGGACAGATCCGTCCGACTTTCTTCCGCATTTTTCTGAAGAACCGTGCGAAGATTCCCAAGCGCCTTTGAGAGAGATTCTAACTGAATAGTCACGTCTCCCGTGTTGGCATATCCACTGAAAGCTCCTTGCTTTTCCTCGAGATTAGACAAGGTTTGAAATTGCTGCTCGAGATATTGCAGAGAAGTTGCCACACTCCATTCTCGTTCAACGCGCCTGGACAAAGAACCTTGAATAGCATCTGCGTCGTTGATCGTGCCGCTCATATGATAGGTCATGGCCGAGATGCCTCCGATGCCAATGACCGACCACAAAGTCGAACCGAAAAAGATAACCGCACATCCCCCAACAACAATAAGCTGGAGTTTGGATTTTTTTTCCTTGTCTGCCTTCGGATACCACTGAAACAAAGACAGCCAGAAAGCAGAGGCACAAAGGAAGAAACAGATTGCCACTGCTGTCGGAATCCAGAACCGCTGAAGTTCCGTATCCGCAAGGCGGTTTGCATATCGCAAACCTTCCCAGGTAGTAATAGCTGATGCAAGAGAAAGAAAAACAGTAACGACATCAATTAATTTCTTCATGACACCCTCCCGACCTTATTCCACCCAATGCCGAAAACATCGTCCAGGACTGACTGACGAACTTTTCCATCAATCCATCGACCGTTATGGATCTCAGACCAATACGGTCCACCAGCCGAATACCGCCATGGCGTCTGACCTTGTTCGGCTTGTGAAACATCGAAGAAAACTGTCGGATGCATGATGTCCACCATCCGTCGAAAATATCCTTCTTTTTCCCTTTCAGAATGAAACAGGACTTGTTCCCGAATCGGGAGAAAAACATGTGGCTCCATGGCAAGGACAGCCTTCCATTGAGCCGTCGTACACATTTTATGCAACTCATCCATTCCCGCTTCTCGACATGCGAACGCGGCTTCGATCCGTTCGATAAAAGGAACAGATCTTTCATCCTGACCGACCTTCGTTTTTCGAAGATCAATCCCTGAGTCCGCCACGTATGCGACCAGATCCGCTCCGGCTGTTCCGAGGAAATCCCGACATGCTCGTGCAACTTCCGTGTTCTCATCTCGCACGGCCCAATTCGCGTGTATGCAGAATCGATCGAAATAACGCAACATCTCGTCCGACCGATCAAACGGTTGAAAGGTTGGAAGAACATCAACCGCTTTCCGACAAAAGACATAATCCTTCACCTTGAGAAGCGGAATACCCATAGCCGAAGCCATATTCCAAGCAGCCCAGAACCGCCGCTTGAGTCGAAGCAACTCTGGTGACGGACGTATTCCTTCTTCTTGAATAGAAGATTGGATGAACGCGTGGTAAAGAAGGAACTCATTGATTGAACGAACGACAAGATGCTTGCGCGTCCAATCCAGAAAATAACCATAATCGGATTTCCGAATTTCCTCCACGGCCTGGCGCCTGGTTTCCTTGAGTCCGAACAAATGGACGAATCTGACTTCGTGCGGTCTGACGAAAAATTGATAAGCTAATTTTTCGCCAAGATGCTGTAGAGCCCTGCCCCACAGATGTTCATCCTCATGAAACCTGTTTCTCAGACTAAACGTGAAGACAAAAAATCCGAAAACTATTATCCCGAACCAGGCGATCAACCGGACAAGATCTTTGTCCGTCATGAACATCGCGATTACGACATCAATGCCAAGGATGAACCCAGCAATGATGAGTATAGCGATGATACTCCCAGCAAATTTGAGACCATCTTCGCGAACCGCCCAGCGGCAAAACCGTTGGCTGATCGCAATATTCTCTTTTCCTTTTTTCATCTTCTCCTCCATTTGTTTGTGTGTAGTGTTCTTTACACCACACCTTTTCGGCCTGAAATCCCGTTCTTTTCGAGATTTTTCCTTTCTCTTCACAACTGTCGACAGGAAAGGATAGACTTTCAGGAACCTTGTTCTTTGCAAGGTTTGTCAACAGTAAATCGACAAAAAACTCGTTTTCTGACCATTTGCTGTTGACAAACCATTATTGTAAATGAGCAACAAAAAAGACTAACACAATAATTTAAAATGTCAATATTTTTAAACAAAAAATCCGCCAATCAAGACGGATAAAAAAACTGAATAAATACCTCATGCTAAATTATAAACGAAGATCATTCTTTTTCTGAAGAAAAGATTTAATGGGAAAAAGAAGAAGAGATCCGATGACAGAAAGAAAAACAACGGCGATAATAAGGGTTGGAAAACCAGAACTCATGGCAATATATCCTCCAACGGCTGCAAAAGCGGCACCTGTCAAATCGGTAAGAGTAAAATACATCCCCCATTCGACCCCCTCTTTTGTCTTATCTATGTGGCGAGTAAAAATTGCCATATAGGTCGGAAAGGTAAACGCAGTAAAAATTCCAAGAATAAACTGAATCACATAAAGTTGTAAAGGTGTATGGATAACAAGATAAAATAATGGGATAAACGCAATAAGAAGAGTAAAGATAAACATGAACCAAAAATCGTCTTTTTCTCCACGGATTCGATCAATAAGATGTGCGATAGGAATTTGAAAAATACTTTTCGTAAAAAGATAGATAGCAGCCGCTACGCCCGCAACTGCTTCATCTCCTCCTTCTACGAATCCCTGAATAAAAAACGCAAAAATTGGTCCAAGTAATCCTGAGGCTCCTCGAAGAACTGTGTCTGAAATAATCAAAAATCGAATAACTGGATTTATATTTTTTAAAAAATAATCATCGAATCTCGTGGATCGAAGCGCCATAAAATCAGTTAGGTACTTTTAAAATTCTTTGCTTTGTATCAAATTTACAACTTTTTGGTTTTAAAATGTAACGCAAAATAAGGAAATTTTGACACCTATTTTTCAAAACTATTGGCGGTGTCGATGTCCGCAATTTTGAACCGATAGGACGGCTTAGTTACAGCAATGTTGATAGAATTATACGAAAATTGAGGCAAATGTACCAAGAAAAGCCGGAGTTATTCGAGGTACCTACTTTCGCCCAGAAGGTCTACTAGTAGATTTAGACTTTGCCATATAGGTATTATAAAACTTATACTCGTTTTGCCACAATCGGTTTATAAAAATGAAGAAATTTCTCAAGTGGCCAGAAACAACTCGATCCTTCTACTGCGGTTGCATGCCATATTTCGCGGTCTTTCTCTCCCGTATATAAAGCGGTGTGAAGTGAAATAATATACTCATCCGCTGAATTGAAAGTATTTTCGCTTTTGTCGACTTCTTTACCGTTTTTATTTCTGATCTTCTCTGCGTAAATAATATCGCCGTCTACAAGAGAGTCAAAAGAAAACTCTTGATCTTTATTGATAACAAAAACACCTGTTTCATTATATGCCGCGGGACACAAAACTTGCTCTAGTTTTAGAAAGAGGTTTTTCTTTCTAAAAGTATAGAGCTGCACTGCTCTGCGGCAATTACCTATCGCCCATTCGCTCAAGAGATCTTCCTGTGAAGCAACTGGACCAGCATCAAATTTATACTTAAATTCTTTGGTCATTTGAAATTCGAATCCCTTTAGGGTTCTTACATTTTACAACTTTTTCATTTTGGACTATAGCTTAAAACAAGGATATTTTAGGCGCACTTTTCAAAACTATTGGCGGGGATGATGCCCGGAACTTTGAACGGAAAACGTGGCTCAAATTCGAAAATCTTGATAAAAGTATGCAGAAACTAAGGGATATCTACAAAGTTCATCCCGAATGGTTTGAGGTACCTAAGTCTGCGCGAAAGATCTACTAATCAAATAATCCTAAAAGTAAACTCCTTACCTTCGATAGTTCCTTTCTGATATATAGGTTCGTAGGTTAGATTGGCCTGGTAATTTTTCCGCTGCTCAATGAAGTCAGCTTCAGAAAATGGTCCGATCACAGCGTCATTTTCGTGGTAAATATTTTTATTGTTAAGCGTTCCTTGAGAAGCAAAGTCTCTGCAGCAGGGCAATATGAAGGCCTTAACAAAAGGATCGTTTAATTTTTCTTCTTTTACCCATATTTCACCTGGTATCTCGAATACCCTTAGGACATCTTTTCTTTCAAATGGACTGAAATAACTATCGATAATCTTGTGCAAGATTTGCACTGCCTTCAATGAATCAGGCTGAGGATCAAAAGCTGATTGGAAGTGGACAGCCCTGTTGCGAATATCAAGCAAGTCCTTAAACCAACCTTTTTGATTAGTATTGAGTAAATTCCATACTTGTAGAACTTTCATATTCAACTCAAACGACTGCCAGTTTTGATTACGAGAGTGAACATACTTTTTTAATTGAACATCCAAAAGGGACTGAGTGTGTAAATCTCTCATTTTGATAATGAAAAGATTTACCAATCTCTCTGCCAAAGCCGTACAGGAGGTGGCAACAGGATAAAAAGAGCCAATTATGTATGAATTGATTATCTCTTCAAAATACTGATCAAAATCGTAAATCAACCATAACTTCGGTTGATTGATCTCGTTTTTACGGTTAGTTTTAGCCACGACATCATTCGGCCCATAAAGGGTTGAGACTCTTTCCTCCTCCTCCCTCTTCGTGGACGGCGCGTTTTTTGTAAAATCAATGCGGAAACTACTAACCCTTGGGAGTCTTTTTATATTCAAACAAGCGAAATTAAGAGTTAAACCAGAATCGAGATCTTTTTGTGAAATTTTATAAGAATGTTTCTCTCCACATCGATCACATTGTAAGGTCATCGAATTCACAGGTCTAAAGATAACCAGGGTTCTACTAATCTAATTTTCTTAGACTGACAATCAATTTCTGCCTTAACCCCCAGTGGTAAGACCAACTGAGGATCAGTGTGTCCCACATCGAAGTTGGTGATAACTGGCAAATCTGGCCTATTAAATTCTTTCGAAACGATAGTAACAATCTTTTCTTCCAACTCCTTTTTCTCCTCGTCAGAATAGTCTCGTGCACGAGAGAAGATAAAGCCACTTATTTGATTGAACACGCCGAGCATTCCATAATTTCGTAGAACATGATCGACGTAATGGATAGAGGGTTTCTCTTCCGAAGTTTCTAAGAAAAGTATCTTGTCTTTCCAAAACTCTTTTAATGGCCAGAAGTCAGTCGCCTTCATCATTTCCAAGACTTCAATACATCCGCCAAATAGTTCTCCTTGAACGACGGAATTTCCTTGGAGCCAATGCCAGCCGTCATCCGATTTCATCAGGTTCGTTTTTCCTAAATTCTCTTTGTTTGACCAATCTAAGTAGCCATCGCAATACGTTCCATATGCTTTGTATTCGTAACTATCTTTTGGATCAAAGAGTACCTCTCGCACGTGAGATTTGAAACTTTCCGGCAAAGATTCCATTTGTGAGAAGCCGGCCATAATTGAAGGGCCGTAGAAAGTTACAAGACCTTGGAGATTTGCGAATACGTGGAGAGTTGAAGTATCCGAATAGCCCATTAAGACTTTAGGATTTTCAGCGATTATTTTCTTATCTACAAAAGGAAGAATCCGAACCGAATCATCTCCTCCTATTGAAGCAAAGATTGCTTTGATTTCAGGATTAGTAAATGCGTCGTTTATGTCTTTAGCTCTGACTTGAGGATTTTCTCGTAGGAAACCCGCATCCATGCGAGCAGTTGGATATTCAACGATTTCAAGACCCCATTCCTTCAAGAACTTGATACCGTTTTCGTATACGTGCGGGAAAACACTTGGGCCACCCCAAGACGGCGACACAATCGCTACTTTGTCACCACTTTTTAATTTTGCCGGTTTCTTGTAAATCATCTTGTAATTTTAGCAGCAGAACCCTTATTTTGCTTGGGTTCAAAGTTGCCAATCTGGCGGTGGGGGCGAGATTCGAACTCGCGAGACCTTTCAGTCTGCCGGTTTTCAAGACCGGTGCCTTAAACCGCTCGGCCACCCCACCAAACCGACCACAGCGTACCAAAAGAAATGTATTTCGTCAGCCCCCTCCCATTTTTTATTCTTAAAAAAGAGAAACAAAAATCTCCCCTTGACGAAGGACAACAATTTTTCCTTCTTTTTCCATGATGATCGTCGACGGTTTACGAATAGGAAGAATTCCTCCATCCCAGAAAAAATCTGGTTGATAAACCTTGTTCAAAAAAGATTGTTTTACTTCATTTATAGAATAACATGTTGGTTCACCTGATCGATTGGCTGATGTGGAAACAATAGGAACCCCAAGTTTTTGCGACCAATCGTGTACAAGAGGATGGGAAGAGACTCGAATCGCTATGGTTCCGTTCATTCGAACAACCTGGGGAGCAAGATGATGATTGTCTCGTACAGGTAATATAAGTGTTAATGGTCCTGGCCAATATTGATTTGCAAGTTGTTGTAATGTTTGAGACAAAATGGCATATCTCTCAACCATTTCCAAACTTGAAGCAATAAGCGGAACTGTTTTTTCTTCTTCTCTTCCCTTTATCAAAAAAATACGTTCAACAGCAGAATCATTCGTCGCATCTGCTCCAAGTGCATAGGCGGTTTCTGTTGGAAAAGCAACGACTCCTCCCAAAGAAAGGATACGTAACGCATGATCTGTCATAAAATGACTTCTTCCACTGAATGTGACCCAAATAATTCTGTGACACGTTGTTCAAAAATAGGAGAATATTTTGAAACAAGAAAGCGTATTTTTCCTTCTCCTTTTTCGCTATAGCGAGATAGCGTATACGAAGCAACCGCTTGAGCTGGGTCGAAAATTTCAACCCGACATTCGTGTTTGATGAATGCTTGCTCAAAAAATGAACGTGCAAATGGATAATGCGTACACCCAAGGACAAGCGTATCGCATCCACGCAACAAAACTTCTTCGACAGCTCTTTCAACTTGTCGTTGAATCTCAGCCTTAGAATCTCCAAACTCAATCGCGCGCGCTAAATCTGGACAAGCAATCATAGATACCTTTAAGCCAACAGAAGCAAATCCCTGCTCATACATTCCTGATCGAACGGTTGTTGGAGTTGCCACAACAACGATTCGGCCACTTTGTTTTTGATTGAGTGCTTGAACCGTTGGACCAACCATCTCCACAACTCCAGATTCTAAAATTCCAAACAAATCCATCAACGGACGAATCACGGTTACAGATGCACTGTTGCAAGCACTCACAAGAAGTGTGGCTCCTTCTAAACGCAAATGACGCATCACACGTAACACGAATTGTTGAACTACTTCCGGATCTTTCGTTCCATATGGAGCATGCGCCACATCTCCGAAATACAAAAGATCAACCGTCGAATCAAGATCACGAATCGCTCGCGCAATCGGAAGTCCGCCAATTCCGGAATCAAAAATACCAATCATAAAATGTCATGCAAGACCCTGGCTGCATTTTTCCAGGCGATTTTTTCTATCATTTCAAACGAATATCCTCTTTGTTCTAATTCTTGCCAAAGTAGAGGCATCCGATCAATGGCATCCAATCCTTTCACCATCCCCGTAATAATTCCACCAAAATCTGAACCAATCGCTATGTGATCAATCCCCATCACTTTCCGAAAATGATCCATATGATTTGCAACATCCGTAACTGTCGCTATCTGTTCACCTGTTAAAAATGTTTTCGCAAAAAAAATTCCAACCACCCCATCACGCTCTGCCACACAACGAAGCTGTTCATCCGTATAATTTCGTTGATTTGAACAAAGAGTATATGCATTTCCATGACTCACAATTATAGGTCCTTGAACAATTTTCATCACATCAAAAAAAGTTCGCTCGTTCATATGTGCAAAATCAATGATCATTCGCTTATGTTGACACCACTCAATTACCTCAGCTCCAAGACGAGTCAATCCTTGGATTGGATCTTTTGTTCCTCCTCCTAATCCATTCGTAAGATTCCAGACAATCCCCAAAGATCGCCAACCTATATCATACCAATGTTCTAATCGTGTCCAATCATTATTTTCAAATACATTTAATCCCTCCACATGCAAAAGAATACCGCACACATCTTTTGATTCAGCATTCTGAACAGCTTTTGTTACATCTTCACACCCACGCACAATAAAAAAACGCGGATCTTGAATACAATATGTGTTGTATTCTTTCAAATCTGATTCAATCAATTCATTGGTGACAGAGTCAAAATAATTTTCTTTTGGCGGAACCGGAAAAGCAGTTGCTGTTACAAGTCGAACGTGCGCACGAATCAATTTTTCAAAATTTGTTTGCCAATGTTCTTGTGGATAAAATTCACGATGTTTGATGTGTAAAAGAAGATCTTGATGGAGATCAATCAGAGAAAAAGAAGACATAGATGTCAGATGTTAGGTTTTAAAGAATAGAAAAAAGAAAAAAGCACCCGACCAATGTCGTGATCGGATGCCACACGATTTACGATCGCTGTTTACGATTCTGCCGCTCATACAATTTCAGAAGACGTTTGTAAATACGGGAAACGTCACAAAGAGGTGTTTCCAATGCCCATGGATGAATATAAAGAAGTTCATCTGTTGGAGTTCCTTGTTCCTTATTCAAAAGCAGATCGTATTGAGACAAGTAGGTTCCATCCGAGATCTCATAAAAAATCTCTGGCAATGCACCTATCGCACGATAAAGATGTTCTGTATGTACACGACCTCTTTCACGAAATGTTGCAATCTGTTTTTCTTTATCTTCAGACGACCCTCGAACAAAAACCATAGATTTTTCTTGTTCGAAAAACTCGTATGCACAGACTGCCTCGATCAATTCATCCAAAAACATCCTTCGCTCCTTTTGCACGACGAACCGCATATCCGCAACAGGTATACAAACAAATCGAACCGTTTCCGGAAGTTGTGAGTACAAAGACACTCGAACAGCCTCATACATCTCTTGAAACACGGTAAGATATCCGGAGATATATCGATACATATCTGGACCAGATAGTTGATATACGACAAAATCACCCTTTAATGCCGGAATCAATACATCCAAAAAGATGCCAATTTGATTCGGGATAATCCATCCTTTTTTGAGGTTCGTCAGTCCCATAATCCCCAGATGTTTAAGAGAAGATGCTCCCAAAAACGGAAGATCAACGGACGTTGAACCAAACTCATTCACAGAACGTTTCCAAAGAAATGGAAATAGCTCTGCAAACAAAAGACAGGTCATTTCTGAAACCTCTGCATGTTTCCGAAGAAATGCAAGATTCCCTTGAATAGATGTTTTTGGAAACACCTCCTGAAGAGAAGAGATGTGCCCATCTTGAATCAAACCTCCTAAAGGAAAACGTTCACTAAACTGATTCGGTTTGCAGCATACACAATTCTGCGGCATAAGAAGATTCGGATCTCCCATAATTTCACGCCGACCATCTACGATCAAACAATGGGGATGAAAATTTACATCCTTTTTTCCCACATTCGTATCCACGAGCCGCATAGGAATCCCCAAAAATCCCATGGCTAAATTATTGAGATAATGATTTCCAACATGAGGTGTCTTACATACAGTGTCCGGCGACATCGTACGAACAAGATGCAAAACATCATTCAAAGAAAATGTATCTTGAATTTCGATTTCAAAGGACATGTTATACCTCCGTTTCTATTCGGGAAGGTTGTTTCTCTCATGATTAAGACAAACAACCACATCCGCATACAAACAAAAAACCACCGCAGGAAAGCGGTGGTTTATTTTTGAATATCTTTTCAATCATCAATCAAAAAATACACCGCTTCTTGCCGTGGTCCACATATGGGAGTGTTTCAATGATGCGGAATATTTCGATGAATTCATATTTATTCTCTTCTTTAACCATAAAACGCTCCGGACATTCTGTCAAATTATCTAGATCCAAGCCAACGTTCTATGTCAATCGCAGCCATACATCCTGTTCCTGCAGCGGTAATTGCCTGACGATAGACGTGATCCGCAACATCCCCAGCCGCAAAAATACCTTCTATGTTTGTACGAGTCGAACCTTCTTCACAACGAATATATCCTTTTTCATCCAGTGCGATCCATTTTTCAAAAAGAGATGTATTTGGTTTATGTCCAATAGCAACAAAAAGACCATTTGTTAAAAAAATGGATTCTTCTTCTGTTTTATTATTCCAAAGACGGAGCGATGTAAGTTTTTGTCCATCCCCAAGTACTTCGCGAATTTCCGTATTCCACAAAAAAGACACTTTTGAATTTTTTTTCACGCGCTCCTGCATGATCTTCGAAGCACGCAGTTCATCACGACGCACAACAACGGTAATTTTATCTACAAATCGACTGAGAAATAATGCTTCTTCCATAGCAGCGTCTCCTCCGCCACTCACCACAATTTCTTTTCCACGAAAAAAGAATCCGTCACACGTTGCACAAGCAGAAACACCACGACCTTGATATTCCTGTTCTCCGGGAATTCCGAGCCACATCGCAGATGCTCCAGTTGCAATAAGAACCGTTTCTGCTTGATACGTTTCCTTATCTGTTTTCACCGAAAAGATGGGGACAGAAAAATCAACATCCACAACTGTTTCACTCATCACTCGCGTTCCAAATCGTTCTGCTTGTTTTTTAAAAAGACTCATCAAATCTGTCCCCAAAATTCCAGAAGGAAATCCGGGAAAATTTTCTACCTCTGTTGTCATGGTCAATTGCCCCCCGGCTTGCTGTCCTTCAAATAATATTGGCTGCAATTCTGCCCGTGCTGCATACAATGCAGCCGTCAGTCCAGCCGGTCCTGAACCAATAATAATGAGTTTTTCTTTTGCCACACAAATTCTATTTTACATGATGTTCCAAACGCACACGCAATGTTTCTTTTGTCATGGAACCAGAAAACTGGTCGATCACCTGACCGCCTTTAAAAATAATGAAAGTGGGAATGGAAAGAATATTGTAACGCTGAGCAATCTCGGGCGCATCATCCACGTTCACTTTTCCGATCACCACATTTTCCATCTCATGAGCTAATGCTTCGACAATCGGACCCATCATCTTGCATGGCCCACACCAAGGAGCCCAAAAATCCACAAGGACTGGTCGATCTGCTTGAAGCACATGAAAATCAAAATTGTCAGTCGTTAATGTAAGTTCTGACATATCTCAAAAAAGAAAAAATAAACAAAGAACATTTTTATCGCATTCGAACACCTTTAATTTCCAAAAGACGTCCTTTTGTTTCTTCAATATATACTTCAAAAATATCTCCCGGTTCAGCTTTGGTACGACTCTTGTATCGAAGACCGCATTCTTGTCCTGCTTTTGCGTCTTTTGCTTCGGATCGTCCAATCTGAACCGTAGAAATTTCTCCTTCTCCAATAATTTCCGTTCCACGCAAAATACGCAATTTTGTTTTTGGTTTTACTTTTCCATCTCGAACCTTTACTCCTACAATCCATCCATCTTCCATTTTACGGAAATTCGCAAGCACTTCTACGCGACCAAGTTCGGTAAAAAAGGTTTCCGATGGAAGCATCTTTTGCAACTCAGCCAAAATATCCTCAAAAAGTTTATAAATGATGGAATATGATCGAATAGAGACATCTTTTTCCCGAGCAAGCTCTTCTGCTGTCGTTGTTGGACGAACATTAAACCCAAGAATAAATGCCTTGGCTGTTTCTGCATTCATGACATCTGCATCTGTAATATTTCCAAGACCTTTTCCAACGACTTCCACTCCAACTTCTTCATGCTGTAATGTGTCGAGCATTCCAAGAATTGCTTCCAGAGACCCGAGAACATCAGATCGAATAATGAGAGGAAGAACAAATTTCTTCTTTTCTCCTTCTTCGCCCTCTTTAGGTGCGATATGTTTCAAAGATGCCACTTCCTCAACCGCACGAACCGGCTTTGTCATTTTCAATTTTTTGAGTTCTGTTGCATCTTCTGGAACTTCCAAAACATCTCCAACTGCTGGAGCATATTTCAATCCAATAATTTTCACTGGCATGGAAGGTCCGGCTTCCAATACTGTTTCTCCATTCCATGCTCTCATGGCGCGCACTCGACCATATAAAGAACCACGCACACCCAACACATCTCCCATTCGCAATGTCCCGCTTTGTACAAGCATTGTTGCCACCGGTCCTTCACCTGGATCAACATGAGATTCAATAATCGTACCAATAGCAGGTCGGCGAGGATTACTTCGAATAACATCCTTATGTATATCAGCCACAAGCAACAACATATCCAATAATTCATCAATTCCTGTTCCGACTTTCGCAGAAATAGGAACAACCACTGTTTTTCCCCCCCAATCTTCCGGAACAATATTTACCTCAGATAACTGACCTTTTACTCGATCAATATTTGCTTCTGGTCGATCAATTTTGTTCAAAGCAACAACAAAAGGGAGATGACTTGATTGAATGATGTTTACTGATTCTTTTGTTTGAGGTTGTACACCATCATCCGCTGCCACAACCAAAATAGCGAGATCTGCGACTTTTGCTCCACGAGAACGCATAACCGTAAAAGCCTCATGACCTGGCGTATCAATAAAAGTAAGAAGTCTTCCTTTTCGCTCTACTTGATAAGCTCCCATGTGTTGAGTAATGCCACCTGCTTCTGTATCAATCACATTTGTGGTTCGAATTGCATCCAATAATTTCGTTTTCCCATGGTCAACGTGTCCCATGACGACAACGACAGGCGGACGCGGTACAAGAACGGACGTGTCTTCTTTTTGTAAAACTTCAGCCAAATGATGTGCAGATTGATCCTCCTCTTCTACAGGTTTCTGATCTTCTGCAACAGCTTGAAATCCAATATCCTCAGCAACAATAGACGCGGTTTCAAAATCGATCCGTTCATTCAATGAAGCAAAAATTCCATTTTTCATGAGTTCCTGCATCAAACGTGCCACAGGAACCTGAAGTTTCGTTGCAAATTCACGTACGGTTAAAACAGCGGGGATCGCAACTTCCTTGCGTTCCACAGGCACCTGATGTTGTTCATGAGCCTCTGTCTGACTTTTTTGCTGATCCATTTTTTGTTGCAAACGCTGACGACGACGCATTTCCGCCCAAGCTTCCATGATTTGATGAGCGACACGATCATCCACTTTAATCGCACGTTTTCCAATACTAAAACCGAGCGAAGGAATTTTTTCCCGCAACTCTTCTGGAAGAACGTTTAAACGGCGTGCAAGTTCAGAAATATTCATGAAAATACCTTAAGTGTTGGCTATCATAACGTGGTTACACTCACTCGTCAACGATAGATAATAAAACCTGGTTTCCCCTCCTTTTTACAACCATAACTCTCCGTTGTCGCCGACCATTTTTTTGAACAGGAGAAAAAAGAAACTTTATATTTCTTGACTCTAACACACAACCCGCAACACTTCTTCCACACTTGTGATCCCTTGTAATATTTTACGAATACCATCTTCCATCATCGTTGTCATTCCTTCTTCAACCGCAGCCTGTTGGATTTCCGCTGCATTTGCCCGACGCATAATATATTCCCGAATTCTTGGTGTCATCTGAAGTATTTCAAAGATTCCGATGCGACCCATATATCCTGAATTGTGACAAACTCGACATCCTTTGCCTGCAAAAACACGAAAATACGTTTTTTGTCCAAAATACTTTTGAAACAACGTCGGTTGAACAATTCTTTGTAACCGTATCAAATCCGAATTCACACTGTGAATACAATGTCTGCAAATACGACGCACTAATCGTTGGGCAACAATGACATTAATGGTCGAGGCAATCAAAAATGGCTCCACCTTCATTTCCAAAAGTCTTGGCAATGTGGTCGCAGCATCATTGGTATGAAGCGTGGATAAAACAAGATGACCGGTCATAGCAGCATTGACCGCAATGGTTGCTGTTTCTTCGTCACGGACTTCCCCCACAAAAATAATGTCCGGATCTTGACGAACAATCGACCGAAGACCTGTCGCAAACGTGAGTTTGGTTCTGGGATTGACCTGAATCTGGCTGATTCCCTCTACATCATATTCAACAGGATCCTCAATGGTCGCAATATTTACACCGCGTTGGTTTAAAATCTGAAGCAGAGCATACATCATCGTTGTTTTTCCCGAACCAGTGGGACCGGTTGTTAAGATCATTCCATATGGTTGCTGCGCAGCTATTTTCAATTTTTCAACTTCAGACAGATCCAATCCCAAAATATCAAGATAAAGTCCGCGCCCGCGTTCCATAAAAAGTCGTAAAACAACCTTTTCTCCCTCAAGAATCGGAACAATCGAAACATGCACATCTATATCTTTTTTATTTTGTAAACGAATGCACAATTTGCCATCTTGAGCTGTGAAGTGTTCATCTGTGCGCAAGACAGCCAAAATCTTTATACGTGAAACAACAGCTTCATGAAGAGATTTCGGAAACCGAAAAAGATCATATAAAATTCCATCCACGCGATAACAAACAAGTGTAAACGCCTCATGAGGTTCAATATGAATGTCTGAGGCATGATTATCACACCCATACCTCAAAAGCAGATCAACAAGCGGGATAATAATACTTTCACGTTCGATATGAGCTTGTGCTCCTTGCTCAGTAAATGAACGTCCATATTGCTCTATCAGTTGAGAAATTTCATCAAATATTTGGGAACTGTATTCTGCAAATGCTTCTTCTAAAAAACCTGGAGTTGTATAAGTGACCATTATTGGCTCTCCAAGCTTTTTCTCTAAAAAATCTCGTACCTCTTTATTTTCCGGGTCCACCATTGCCACCTGACATATTCCATCGATCCATCCGTAAGCCAAAACATTTTCTTTCCTGGCAAATGCTTCCGGAATCATTTTTACTGCTTCCGGATCAATAGGTGTTTGACTCAGATGAATAAAATTTATTCCATATGCATCTGCGATAAGTTTACCTATTTCTTCATCTTTAAAAATACCAGCCTCAACAAAACCAGCTTCTGGAGGTCGAACTGTTCTGATTGCCTCGTTCATGATTCGATCGAATATTTCTGAAGAAACAAATCCGGAATCGACGAATAATCTTCGATATTGTATTGTTTGCAAAGCCATGTAAAAAACCTTTTATGACAAATCTGAAAGAAAAAATCTCTTTAAATTATATCAAACAACTATAAATTCACAACGCATCTTTTCTATGTCCCCGTCTGGATTTCTCCTCATTGACAAACCACCAGGGCCCACCTCTCATGACATCGTTGATCATGCGCGTCGTGTTATTGGGATTCGTCGCATTGGACATGCAGGCACCCTTGATCCATTTGCAAGCGGTCTTCTTATTCTTGGAATTGGGACAACGACAAAACGTCTTTCTTTGTTGGTTGGTTTAGATAAAATCTACGAAACAACTATCGTATTCGGTGCACAAAGTGACACAGATGACCGGACCGGAACAATCACCCAAACATCGAAGCCACTTCCAGATGAAGCAACTATTGCTCAAACTGTTCATACATTCAAAGGAACCATTGAACAAATTCCTCCCATTTATTCTGCAATCAAAGTTCAGGGTCAAACATTGTATCGCGCTGCACGAGCCGGTCATCCGATCCAAGCTGCACCGCGTAAAGTTTCCATTTTTGAGTGGGATATTCTTTCTTGCGAATCAGATGCAAACCTCAATGTTCATCACTTTGAAAGTTCTATCCACTGTTCATCCGGTACCTATATTCGTGCCTTAGCTAGAGATATAGGAACTATTCTGAAATGTGGAGGATATGTGGAAGAATTACGAAGAATTTCTATTGGACCATTTGGTGTTTCTGAAGCAATTTCTCTGGAATCCCTTCAAACAGAATGGAAATCTCATCTTTTGTCAGAAGAAAATATTCTTTCTCGTCTTCCTGTCTCCCATCTCTAACTGCTATGGATGGCTTGCGAAAACAGATATTTTCTGGCAAACTAAAGATGTAACTTTTGATCATGTTTTCCAATAAAAGAAATGGCTGAATGAGTTTTCTCTTGTGGACCCGGTTCGTCTGATATTATCTCGATTACTTCCAATGTTTTTGTATGTTTTTTCCATTCTCTGGTAGATTTTCCTTCGTACATGAACTGTAAATCAGTTCTTTTTCGAGTTCAGACGTTCTTTTTCCGGTTTCGACAATAAAAGACCATTTCCCTATTTCTCGGATAACCGATTTTTTTATGTTATCCCTTCCATTTACCATTTTTATCCTGGGATGCGGACTCATTGCTGGTGCTTGCATTGGCTATATCATGCGCCGTTATCTTGCCCAGAAGACCATGCGAAATGCCGAAACAAAAGCAGAAAAACTCATTGCGGAATCAAAGACGAAACAACAAGAACTTCTCATTGAAGCAAAAGAAAAAGCCATCAATATTATTGAGGAAGCGAAACGAGAAGAGACAAATCGACAACGAGATCTCCAAGAATCTCAAAAACGTCTAGAAAAACGGGAAGTTTTATTTGATCAAAAACTCCTGGAACTTGAAGATAAAAAAAATAAACTCGAAGAAAAAGTTAAACATGTTGAAGAAGGAAAGAAAAAAGTTTTAGAATTGCGAGAACAGGCCGTGGAAAAATTGCAAGAAATTTCCAATCTTACCAAGACGCAAGCTGAAGAACGTCTCTTAAAACTTGTCGAGGAAACACATCAGGAAGCCATGCTGAATCGAATTCGTAAACTCGAACAAATGACTGAAGAAGAATTGGAACGTCAGGCACGTAAACTTTTATCCTTGGCAGTCACGCGTTACGCATCTTCACAAGCCATTGAAACAACCACAACAGCAGTCACTCTTCCATCTGATGAGATGAAAGGACGTATTATTGGAAAAGAGGGACGCAATATCAAAGCCATCGAGCTTCTCACTGGCACAGAAATTATTGTAGATGACACTCCAGAGATTATCACCATCAGCGGATTTTCTCCGATTCGTCGTCAGGTGGCAAAATTAGCCCTTGAAATGCTCATTAAAGACGGTCGCATTCATCCAGCCCGCATCGAGGAATCCATCAGCGACGCAAAAAAAATGCTCGCAACAGACATCAAAAAAAGCGGAGAAGAAGCACTTTATACACTGGGTATTCCCGTTTCTTCCATTGATCCAAAACTTGTTTCGATTCTCGGTCGTCTTAAATATCGCACAAGCTACGGTCAAAACGTCCTCCAGCACTCCATTGAAGTTGCCCAACTTTCCGCCATTATGGGCGAAGAATTGGGTGCAGACGTTTTTGTGTGCAAAAAAGGCGGACTCTTTCATGATATTGGCAAGGCCGTAGACCATGATATGCAAGGAGCACACCCGGAAATCGGATACAATATCCTGAAAAAATTTGGACTCCCGGAAGAAATTTGTTACCAATCCATTGCCCATCACGAAGATCGTCCACGTACGATCGAAGGAGCACTTGTAAAGGCTGCGGATGCTATTAGTGGAGCACGACCAGGAGCACGCAAACAATCTTTGGAACAATTTGTGGGACGCATGAAGGAACTCGAACAAACAGCTATAAGTTTTGAAGGTGTTGAAAAAGCCTACGCCATTCAAGCGGGTCGTGAGGTTCGTGTCTTTGTTCAACCGGAAAAAATTGATGATTTAACTGCGTACAAACTCGCAAAAGACATTGCCCTCAAAATCGAGGGAGAACTTCAATATCCAGGCGAAGTAAAGATCACTCTTATTCGTGAAACACGTGTGGTGGAATACGCACGATAAAAATTCCTATGGTTTTCTTGATATTCGGAGATATCGTAGGACGTATTGGTCGGGAAGCTATAAAACGCATGCTTCCCGATTTGCGTTCCGTATTTAAACCTGATCTTGTGATTGCGAATGCAGAAAATCTTGCACATGGCACCGGAGCTTCCATAAAAACAATCGAAGAAATGCGCACAGCTGGCGTGAATATTTTTACGTCTGGCAATCACATCTTTGACCGCAAAGATGCTGTTCATATTTTTGAAGATTCTTCTCTTTCCCAAGTTGTTTTGCGTCCTGCAAATTATCCACCAAAGACCATGGGACAAGGATGGACAGTTGTGGAAAACAAAGAAAAAACAATCCTTATTTTAAATTTGATGGGACGCGTTTTTTTCAATCAACATTTTGATGATCCGTTTCGAATAGCTAATCAACTTATTGACGAACACCCAGCTGATTTCGTTCTTATTGATCTTCATGCGGAAGCTACCTCAGAAAAAAGTACATTTGGACTCTATCTTGACGGACGCGCGACTGTTGTTTGGGGAACCCACACACACGTTCCAACCGCAGATGAACGTCTTTTACCCAAAGGAACAGCCTATATAACCGACATCGGAATGTCTGGAGGCATGAACGGCTCCATTGGTGTCCAATATGAAGCTGTTCGAGATCTTTTTCTCAACCAACGTCCTGTTTCTTTTGAAGTGATTGAACATGGAATGTGTGAAATTAATGCTATCCTCGTTCATGCAGAAGATGGACAATCAACACACATTGAACGCATTCGTCGTATGATTGAGATAGAATAAATTTTTTGAATCCTCTATCGACAGTCTTAAAAAATTTAGCTATACTCGGAGAAGAATAATGCTTTTCATTCTTTTTTATGAACAAAGCAGACCTTGCTATCCAACTTGCCGAACGCCTCAATATTTCAAAAAAACTTGCAGAAAATTTTATTGAGGAATTCGAAAACGTCGTCACACTAACTCTGACCCAAAGAGGAGAAGTTACTATTGCCGGATTCGGAACTTTCTCTGCAAAAGTTCGAGCTGGCCGTATGGGTGTTAATCCACAAAATCCATCTCAAAAAATGCAGATTCCTCCAGTAACTGTTCCTAAATTCAAAGCAGGAAAAGCATTGAAGGATGCCCTCAAGAAAAAAGCCTCCTAATTTAGAATTTAAAAAAGACAACAAAAAAATGAGAATATTTTCTCATTTTTTTGTTGATTATTTTTACTGTCCTCTGACTGTTTGTATGATTGGTTCAAACGCCACATTTTCATTCATGAACTGAGAAATCACGACAAGTGTTGTTCCGTCGACAAACAAATAATGAACCTTGTCAACTCCGAGAGCAGTCGTACTCACCACTTTTTTCATCTGAATTTTTCCTTTCTCCATGTCCACAGTCTCTTTTATTAAAACATTCTGAGAATCGGATGCTTTGAGTGCTTCCAAAAATTGATCAATTGTTTTCCCGTCCATGGCATAAAAATAAGCAATACTCACTGGTTGATCCTCACGAGTTACATCACGCAAAGACGCAAAAAACTTTCCAGGGAGATCCATATATTCCGTTGCCTGCTGTTCGGACGGACGAGAACGCATTTCCATGCCAGATGGATAATCAAAAGAAAAACGATAATCCACATTCACATATGTATTCCATCCTGTCTGAACAGATGTTGGCTGCAGTGGAACAGAAGACCGCATACATCCGAATCCAAATAAGGCAAAACAAACAACAAGAAGAATAGTTCTCTTCATATAATCAAGAAGGTTCATGGATAAAAAGTTCAACCTCCTCTCGAATATTTTCAAGTGAAACTTGTTTTGATTCTGAGAGATATCGTTCTTTCCATTCAACAGCATTTTCTCTCAAGGTTCGTTCAGAAATGACAAGGCGCAATGGAATCCCTATCAAATCTGCATCGGCAAATTTTTCCCCAGCAGAAACATCTGCGCGATCATCCCAAAAAATCTCTATTCCTGCAGATGTACATTCATCATACAAAGCAGATGCGGTCGCATATACCTGATCAGTTACAACAGAATCCTTTGCATTCAATGAGACCAAATGAATCGGATAAGGTGCGACAGATTTAGGCCAAATTATTCCCTTTTCATCATGGGAAGCTTCAACGATGGCACCAATCAGACGAGTTGTTCCAATCCCATAACACCCCATAAGCACCCGTTTGCGCTGACCATCTTCTGTAGAAAAATTTAAATCAAACGCGTCAGAATATTTCGTTCCAAGATCAAAAATATTTCCAACCTCAACGCCTTTTGTTTTAAATAATTTCGCTCCACACATCGGACACGCATTGTTTTCTTGCACGGTTGCCACCTCACTGTTTTGTCCGAATTCACATTTCTCACAGGCTACGATCACATCTTCTCCTGCCGACGTAATCGCTTGAAATTCGTGAGATGGATTTTGTGTGAAAATACCCCCGCTTGCTTGTACGACTTTGACGTTTAATCCGCAACGAGAAAAAACGTCCACATATGCACGCAAGACGCGCTCGTAAAAAACAGTCAAATCCTCCTGGGTTGCATGAAAACTATACATATCTTTCATGCGAAACTCCCTTCCACGTAACACACCAGATTTTGCTCGTAGTTCATCACGAAACTTTGTATTGATTTGATACACGACAGCTGGCAGATCGCGATAAGAATGCACAAATTTCTGCACAAGCGGCGTCACCACCTCTTCGTGACTTGCCCCGAGTGCATACTGTTTTTCTGTTTGCGATTGAATCTTAAAAAGAATGTCTACATTATTCCATCGGTTTGTGATGTCCCAATATTCTTTTGGTTGAAGTGAGGGCATGAAAATTTCTGATGCTCCAAGTTTATTCATCTCTTCACGAACAATCTGTTCAACATTTTTCATGACGGAAAGTCCGAGTGGAAGCCATGTATACACTCCTGCCATTTCCTGATCCACAAAACCAGCTTGCGTGAGCAGTCTGGCATTCACGGATTCTGTGTCATGAAGTGCTGTTTTATTTGTTTGAGAAAAAAGACAGGAATATCGCATATAGTATTTTGACTGGTGCGCCTGGAGGGAATCGAACCCCCATCACTGGTTCCGAAGACCAGCACTCTATCCGTTGAGCTACAGGCGCATTTTATGCAGTAAATTTACATAAATTCTTGACGTTCGTCAACCGGTTTGGCATACTCACTCGTGTTATCTTGAAACGGGAGAACTTTCGACTTTGAGGGCAGTTCTAGAAGCAAGCGAGGATCGCAGAAAGATATACTGAATAAGTACGTCGTCGAGAACCAAAGCTTGCGACAACGAAATGCTCCAAAGCTGAAAGTTCTTGCGCGCATAGCTCAGCGGTAGAGCAGGTGGCTCTTAACCACTTGGTCGGGGGTTCAAATCCCTCTGCGCGCACCAAAAAAACAGGCATTATATGCCTGTTTTTTTCTTACCATCCCATTTTGGTGATTGCAGTTGCTGCTGCAGCCACCTGCGCTTCGTGTTTTGATGTTCCTATACCAACGGTCACAAGATCCTTTCCTAAATATACTCCAACTTGAAAGACCTTTGCATGGTCAGGTCCTTCTTCAGAGAGCACTTTATAAATCGGAGTGACTCCATGTTTTTCTTGTGCAGACTCCTGAAAACGACTTTTTGGATCAAGATAAAGCTGGTGCTGTAAAATTTTTGGAAGCTCAATTAAAACAGTGTCTGTAATAAACTTTTTCGAAGATTCCCAACCTTGATCAAGATAAATAGCTCCAATAACCGCTTCAAAAGCATTTGCCAAAATATAATGACGTGCTTTAGAATTTTTATCTTTTGCCTCGCCTTTGGAAAGATACAAATAGGCTTCAACCCCAAGACTTTCACAAATATCTGCAAGAGTGTCCGCATTCACAAGGGCCGCTCGCCAATTTGTGAGTTCACCTTCCGGATTTTCATAGTGGAGATACAAATATTCGGTCACGACAAGTTCGAGGACAGCATCACCTAAAAATTCAAGGCGTTCGTTATGCCCGAGCATGAAATCAGGATGTTCGTTCAAATAGGATCGATGAACAAGTGCTTGGCGTAGCGTATCGGTATTTTGAAACGTCACGCCAAGAATCTGTTCTAACGGTTGTAAATCAGCCATAAATTCACGAAGGAGTTTCCACAGATTTAGTTGAAGAATCTTCTTCTTTTTCTTTTTGCTTCAAAGGAAGCTTATCGATGTCTTTAATTTCCTCACGAACAAGCATGTCTTTATAAATAGCTCCAAGTACCCCATTCACAAATCGACCAGATGCTTCTCCACCAAAACTTTTAGCAAGTTCAATCGCTTCGTTAATAGCGACTTTCGAAGGAATGAGTGGAACATATTTCAATTCATACGCCCCAATACGGAGAATCGATCGATCAATGACCATCATATTCTCGAGCGGCCAATTCGGAGCGAAACGACAAATCAAATCATTGATTTCATCAAAATGAGCAAAAACTCCATCCAATGTTGTTTTCACATACCCACCATCATCAAAATTCGGTGCGAATTCTCGACGGTTAAATTCAATATACGAATTCAACGCGCCAGCTGTCTGACCGTTAAAATCCCATTGATAAAGCGATTGCATAGCAATCGTGCGGGCAAGGTGCCGATTTGACATAAAGAACAAAATGGATGAGATCGAATATATTTTAGGAAACAGAGGAAGGAGATTCTGCACTTTCTGGTTTCTGAATTTTTTTTGCAGGAGTTGTCTTTGCTTCTGATTTTTTGACTGTTGTCGCCTTTTTTACCACTGGTTTGGAAACAGGAGTCGTTTTTGATGCTATTTTTAGCACTGTTCTACCCTTATAAAAACCACAACTTCGACATGCTCGATGAGCAAGTACGGGTTCTCCGCACTGTTGGCAAGAAGTAACCGAACTCTTTTTCAAGGCAAAGTGTGCGGAACGACGTCGTTTATCAGAACTTGTTCTTCGATGTCCAGGAAGACCCATAAAAAAATAACTATACGAAATTCAACAAACAAATCATATCAAAAAAGCCCAAAAACGTCAACTATTCGTTTTTTCATGTACAAAACAAAAACCTGCCAGGCAAGTACCTTTTGGCAGGTTTAAACGTTTGAATGTGGAAAATTTGTCACGGATGACAGATGATAAATATTCCACAATAATGGGTCTGGAGATCGCATCCGTAGGCCGTATAACAGCCGGCCTTGTTTGTTGTCTGATTCAGGATAATCATGGCATGAAAAATCACATCACCCTCATCGAGGGTTTCGAGAAAACAGAAGGCAGCGTTTTTACCAACCTCCTCAATGGTGATCCTATAGGTCTCATCTTGATAGACCCATTCATTGAGGATATCACTCTCATCGCCAACTTTCTCGGTCCATCTCTGGACACAATTGATGGCTGCTTCCTGAACCGGATCGGGCAAGACAGGTAGAACATCCGAATCCTGAACCACCGTACGGATTCCGGAATGTCCAGTCCAGTAACCTGCTTGGGCGTATCCGATGGTAAACACCATGACCAGACCGGAGAAAACCATCATCAAAAAACTCCACATCCTGATTGTCTTCAATTTTTCTCTCCTTGTTGGAAACCACATCGCGATGAAAACCAAATTCACCACGAAGCGGAGGCATCCTAGGACAGAGGAAAAAATTTGTCTAGACAATCGCCACACTTGTAACTTTGTCGTTTGATTCCTTGAATCGCATGATTCGAACTCCTTGGGTGGCACGTCCAAGAACAGAAATGGATGATAATGCTGTACGAATAACCTGTCCGGCCATGGAAATAACCATAAGATCACGTGTGTCATCTGCATTTACCATTCTTCCAGCCACAATTTTACCAATTTTTCCTTGAGTATTCGCGGTTTTAATTCCAGAACCTCCACGAGCCTGAACTTTGTATTCATCAACGGGGGTGCGTTTTCCAAATCCGTGTTCTGTAACAACGAGGAGTTGTGGCGGGTCTTTTCGCTTTTGCATTTCCAGCGAAATAATATCCATACCAACAACCGCATCATTTCCCTTTAAACGGATTCCACGCACACCTGATGCTACCCGACCCATCGGACGAACATCTTTTTCATGGAAACGGATGGATTGACCATCGGATGTCACCAACATCACATCATCATTTCCTGTGGTCGGACGAACCCATTCAAGATTATCTCCCTCTTTCAATTTGATCGCAATCAATCCACTCTGACGAATATTCTCAAAATCGGTAAATGGTGTTTTCTTAATCGTTCCTTTATTTGTTACCATAAGAAGATGTTTGAATCCTTCGACATCTGCCATAGAAAGGGTTGCGGATACAGATTCTCCCGGAGCCAAATTCAAAAAATTCACCAGGGCTGTTCCCTTTGCTGTTCGGCTTGTTTCCGGAATATCATATGCTTTCATCTGGAATACACGACCGCGGCTAGTAAAAAACAAAAGATCACGATGTGTTGTGGTTGAAAAAAGTTGTTCCACTTCATCTTCTTCTTTTGTGGTAAGACCAAGAACTCCTTTTCCTCCACGTTCCTGCTGACGAAATGTGTCTGGTGAAAGACGTTTGATATATCCACCCTGCGTGATCATTACAATAGCTGGAAGATCTGGAATCACATCTTCCATAGAAAATTCCTTGACACCCTGTTTTACAACTTTTGTCCGACGTTCATCTCCGTACGATTTCTTCAGATCCTGAATTTCATCCTTTACAAGACTTTTTAACTTTGTTTCAGATTTGAGAATAGATTCTAATTCTTTGATCAAAGCTTGTTTTTCTTCATATTCCTGCTCAATCTTCAACCGTTCAAGATTCGCAAGCTGTTGGAGGCGTATTTCAAGAATGGCAACCGCTTGAAGTTCAGAAAGAGAGAACCCTTTCATAAGAGCGGTACGAGCCTCGTCACGATCTTTGGATTTTTTAATCGTGGCAATGATTTTATCGATGTGAAGAAGCGCAATGCGCAATCCTTCCAAAATATGAGATCGTTCACGTGCGCGATTCAAATCAAATTGGGTACGACGGCGAACCACCACTTTTCGATGCTTCAAGTACTCTTCCAAAATCATTTTCAAGTTCAAAATTCTGGGCTGAATTCCATCAATGAGTGCCAGCATGTTTACGTGAAATGTTTCTTGAAGTTGTGTAGCTTGAAACAATCGATTCAAAACTTTTTTCGGGAAAGCATCACGTTTTAATTCAACCACAATGCGCACGCCAGCACTTGTTGATTCATCCCACAAATCCTTGATACCTTCAATCTTTTTTTCGCGTACCAATAGAGCAATTTTTTCCAAAAGAGTTGCTTTGTTCACTTGGTAGGGAATTTCGTGAACCAAAATACGAAAGTTTCCTTTTGCATCTTCGACAATCTCGGTTTTTGCACGCGTTAAAATTCCTCCCCTTCCCGTTGCATATACCTGTCGAATGTCATTGATATTGTAAATAATTCCTCCAGTTGGAAAATCCGGTCCTTGTACAAATTGCATCAAATCATCAATGGTCGCTTCTGGTTGATCCAACAAAAACGTCAATGCATCACAGACTTCCGTCAAATTATGCGGAGGAATATTTGTCGCCATTCCAACGGCAATGCCAAGGGTTCCGTTTACAATCAAATTCGGAAGTTTGGTTGGAAGAACTTTTGGCTCCTCATGAGCTCCATCATAGTTTGGACGAAAATCGACCGTATCACGTTCGATATCCGTAAGCATCTCTTCGGCAAGCGCATGAAGTTTTGATTCTGTGTAACGATATGCGGCAGGCGGATCGCCATCAAGAGAACCGAAGTTTCCTTGTCCGTGAACTAACGGATATCGAAGAGAAAAATCCTGGGCTAAACGAGCAAGAGAGTCATAGACAGCAATATCTCCATGTGGGTGATACTTTGCCAAAACATCTCCAACAACCGTTGCACATTTTTTAAAACGAGATCCAGAACGCAAGCCTGTTTGCCACATCGAATACAAAATACGGCGATGAACAGGTTTCAGTCCGTCACGAACATCTGGTAATGCACGAGCCACAATGACAGACATGGCATAATCAAGATAAGCATCTGACATTTCTTCACGAATATCCCGAAGCTCTAATTTTCCCGCTCCATTATTTTCTAATGGTTCTGCTGGAGCGGCTGATTGTTTTGAAGAATAATTTTTTGGCATAACAGTCAATCAAAGGAAATCAATCGGATGAATGGACAGAATTTACATTTGAAGAAGGGTGTTCTAATTCTTGTTTCATAAGAGATGCAACAACTTCCATGGCTGAGACTCGCTTCTGGACCGTCTCTTCAAGAGGGAGAGTTACCGTTGCTACTGCTTGTTGCAATCCAGAAACAGAAGGAGCGCTTTGATTTTGTACATTTTCAACAATTCCACGCATTCCTTGAGATAGTTCATGCCAAGAAGCAGTTCCGGGTATGGACCACCTCACTCCTGTAAAAAAATCACGCAAGGAAAAAATCCATCCGACAAAAACAAGAATCACAGCCACACTGACCCCCACAATAAACTGAGCCCGCTGGCGCGATGATGGTGAGACAAGAATAACCTCATCACGCGGTTTTCTTTTTTCCATACATCTTTTGTTGAAACCAATTTTTTACGCACGTTCAAGATTCATAATGAGCATGTCTTCTTCTGGAAGATCTCGACGTGACACCTTATATTTTATCGCTTCTTCTCGACGACAAATACTTAATTCCTTACAGAATGAATCAACAGTTCCAACCGTCTCCTTCATTCCATGAACCGCATGCGTCATCGGAATCACCACACGCGGCTCAATTTGACCAATCACTTCTGAAGCATCTCCTGGAGAAAGAACACGCCCTCCTCCAACAGGAATCATTAAAATATCGATATGACTCAATTGTTCCAACTCTTTGTCTGTCAAAGAACGATCCAGTGCCCCGAGATGAGCTATCCGAATTCCCTCCTGTTCCATCACAAACAAACGATGCGATCGATCTCCACTCTTCAATGGAGCCTGAATACCAAATAGAAAAACGTTGCGCACCTCATATTCACCCGGAAGAGCAATAATAAATGGATTTCCTTGTACTATATCAATCGCATTCGCATCTTCCGCATTATGTGTTGAAATAATGATATCCGCGGTCATGTTACGTGGAAGTTTCAATCCCGTCTCTGAACGGTACGGATCCGAAACAAGGATCACTTCCCCTTCCAGAGTCTTAAACGTAATTTCAAAACAAGAAAGTCCGTGCCAAACAATCTGCATATCATTCAATAAAGACAAGTATTTTCTGACAAGAAGTGTATCACACCCATCATAGGAAAGAAAAAATACAAATATTTCTATTCTTCTTCTCCTAATGTTCCACGCCAGTATTCAATCTCTTTTTTTACGATTTCCAATTCTGGATCACGTTCAGTCACACTCCAGCCAGCTTCAAGGGTACGCACCTTGTCTAAAATTTCGTCTCGCCATTTCGGATCCTTATTTGCAAGTGAACGGAGGATGTCAATTTGTTTTTGAATTTCATCCATATACACCTCATATTGACTCACTAATTTTTCATATTCCGCTTGATGTTCTTTTATAATATCAACCATGTCATCCTTCATATGTTCATCCGCGTCAAGAATACCATCCTGAATTTGATAACGTTCTTCTGGATTAAATCGTTCTTCAAACAAACTGCTGCGAACAATTTCTTCCAAGTTCGCTCCAGTCTCAAGTAATTCTTCTAATTTTGATCGAACAGAAACATCCAAATGGTCAAGAATAATTTCTATCCGCTTTACTTCTCCGGCTTTTTTCGTCAGGTCCCAAAATGCGTGACGATGCGGATATTCTCCCTTTCCCACCTTTGCTAAGGCCGCGAGAACTTCTTCTTCGGTCGCAAGTTCATTTGCTAACAAACGATCATACAATCCTTTTGCCTCTTCCTGTACACTTTCTGGAACTGTTGGAACAAAATGTTCCATAGCATATTTGAATTGCTTTAAAAGAAATTGATGCGGATGAGACATAAAACAAAAAAATGAAGAGAAAGCTCTCTTAAGATACCTCATTTACTCTTCTAATGAAAAGAGAGCACTATAGACAATAAAACAAATGAATAAATTGACAAATAAGAAAAAAGTTAGTAAAAAATATCAACAATTTGTTCTTTCACCAACCTCCAAAGGAGAAAAATCATGAAAATTCAGGAATTGAATGATCTTGATAGCCTGATAAACCAGATTCCGATGATACTCAGAGAAAGACCAGACACACTTTTTCTCAATCAACAAAGAGGAAATGCATCTGATTTCATACATCGTGTTCAGACGGCTCATGGCCTTGTGGCTGATTTTGATGGGACTCTGCATTCTGGCAACCAATGGGAAGATCTGCGCCGCTGTATGCGCACAGACTTAAAACAAGCAGATGAAAAAGCCGCAACAAAGTACTTCTCCGATCAACGAAGTGATCTGGGAGATATAAAGTTTATTCTAAACAGTGTTTGGGATCTCCACCATTCAGAATTCACAAAAGGACAATTAACATCCTTGGCTCACTCAACATCGATTCGTGAGGGAGGTTTGAAACTCCTTCAATCCTTTTCTCGTGTAGCTATTATCAGTTTTGGCCTGAAAGATTTTATCGAAGAATGGTGTGATATTCATGGCTGTGAAGCGGAAATTTTTGCCTTGCAAGTCCATTGGCAAACACCAAATTCCACAAGATCAAATCTGGAGTGTTTGTGTCTGGGCGGCATGGAACGAACCGTTGTTTCAGACGCAAACAAGGGTTACATGCGGGATGTTTTCTGTGCATCACACAACCTGGAACTGAAAGAACTCCTCATTCTTGGAGATTCTCCAACGGACATCAAGCTCATGACGCCTGAGGCGGTCAATGTCCTAATTGTCCCTCATCATGACCCACAATCTGACCGTATTACATCGCGCCTACGCTCACTTGCCGAGTTCTGGCCGAATCTTTCAGCAATTCTCTGTTCGGATTCTCTCAAATTTCTGGCCGATATTCGACAAAATAGAACCTAACTATTACCCTGGATATTCCAGGGTTTTTTGTTTCATTTGAATGCTTGCAAAAAAACATCCTTTCCTCTATACTCATCACACTTTCCTTATTTTTAGCCCCGTTGGATCTTGGTAATCATTAGAACCATTTGTCTGGCGGAAAAACGTATGACCACGAAAAAAATTATTAAAAAACCCATAAAGGAAGAAACAGCCTTTGGAAAACTTCTTGCAGAAGGGGGATATTTGAAAATTCCAAAAGTAGGGGACGTTGTTAAAGGAAAAATTATCTCTGCAAGTCGACGTGAAGTTCGTATTGATATTGAAGGAGTCACTGCTGGTGTCATTCGCGGACGCGAATTATTTGCCGAATCCAGCGTGTATAAAAACCTCCACCCAGGAGATGAAGTAGAAGGTACAGTCATTGACTTGGAAAACGAAAATGGAGAAATGGAACTTTCCTTCCGTTTTGCCGGTCAACAACGTGCATGGGAAGATTTACAAAAACTGTTTACAGGCGGAGAAGTTATTTCAGTCACGGTTCTTGAAGCCAACAAAGGTGGGTTGATTGTAAATGTAAACCACATTACCGGCTTCCTTCCTGTTTCTCAGCTTTCTCCTGATCATTACCCACGTGTCAGCGGTGGAGACAAGAATAAAATCCTTGAAAAACTCAAAACCTACGTTGGAGAAGCATTTACTGTACGTGTCATTGATGCAAATGAACGTGAAAGCAAACTCATTGTTTCTGAAAAAGCCGTATGGGAAGAACGTCAAAAAGACATTCTCTCACGCTACAAAGTTGGAAACATGGTTGAAGGAGAAGTGACAGCTCTCGCAGACTTTGGAGCGTTTGTAAAATTTGATTCCTTAGAAGGATTGGTTCATATCAGTGAAATTGCTTGGCAGCGTATTGATCATCCAAAAGATCTTTTGAAAGTCGGTGATCATGTCAAAGCAGAAGTGATCGGTATTGAAGGAAGCAAAATTTTCCTTTCCATGAAAAAATTGATCCAAGATCCTTGGAAAAATGTTGAGGAAAAATATAAAATTGGCTCGACAGTTAAAGGAAAAGTATTGAAAATCAATCCATTTGGATTTTTTGTGGAGTTGGATCCAGAAATTCATGGTCTTGCACACGTTTCAGAACTTTCTGAAAAACCTGTTACTGACATCCATACGATCGCAAATATTGGTGACGAACTTGACTTTAAAGTTGTTTCCATTGAACCAAAAGAACACCGTCTCGGACTTTCTTTGAAAACAACATCAGAACCAGAAAATACCCCTACAGAACCTGTTGGAGAATAATTTTCCCTCATATCTGGACAAACACAAACAAAGACGAGGCTTTTGCCTCGTCTTTGTATCTTGTGTAGGACTTTCTCAGTTTAGACTAGTTTTGGTGCACGGGGTGCAAGTTTTATCGAGCTGTACTAAATCAAGTACAGCGAGAAAAACTGGGGTCCCCGTAAACCAAAAATAGGCAAAATGAGAAAGTCCTATCTTGAAATGATTCAATATTCCAGTATACTAATCTTGTTATCTTGAAACGTTTTTTTTGCCCTGTTGCTATGAAACCACTCTCAAAAAATATTATTTTTTTCGTCTTATCCATTCTTTTAATTACAGCAATTTTTTCGACTTACACTCTTTCAGGTGAAAAACCAAAAGATGTCGGGATCAGCACCCTTGTCGAACAAATCAAAAAAGGCGACGTCGTTTCCATTGATGTCACAGGAAATGATTTGGAAATACACTTAAAAAATGAGGATCAAACAAAAAAACAACCGTCCGAAAAAACTAGAAAAGAATCCGGCGAACCTCTTTCAGAACTTCTTACACGATATGGGGTCAGCACCGAACAATTACAACTCATTCAAATAACCGTTCGGGATGAAAGTCGACAAGCCTTCTTCTTTAATATTCTTCTTTCTTCCCTCCTTCCTTTGGCTCTTTTGGGACTCATCTTTTGGTTCGTCATCCGACAACTCCAAGGAGCAAATAGCAAAGCCATGTCATTTGGACAATCTGGCGCACGAGAAGTGTCTACAAAAGATAAAGATCGTGTGACATTCAAGGATGTAGCTGGGGCAATAGAAGCAAAAGAAGAACTGATGGAAGAAGTCGAGTTTTTAAAGAATCCAAAAAAATTTGTTGACCTTGGTGCCAAGATCCCAAAAGGCGTTCTGCTTATGGGTTCACCAGGAACTGGAAAAACCCTTCTTGCCCGCGCTGTAGCTGGAGAAGCAAATGTCCCTTTTTTCCATATCAGTGGATCAGAATTCGTTGAAATGTTCGTGGGAGTTGGAGCGGCACGTGTCCGTGATCTTTTTAGTAAAGCAAAGAAAAATGCTCCTTGTATTATTTTCATTGATGAAATTGATGCAGTTGGCCGCCAACGCGGCGCAGGACTTGGCGGAAGTCATGATGAACGAGAACAAACGTTAAACCAAATTCTTGTGGAAATGGATGGATTTGATCCGCATATTGGTGTAATCGTGATTGCAGCTACCAACCGACCGGATGTGCTTGATCCGGCCCTCTTGCGTCCAGGACGTTTTGATCGCCAAGTAGTTATGGATCTTCCTGATATCAATGAACGTCTTGAAATTCTGGCCATTCACGCAAAAAATAAACCTATTGAATCAAACATTGAACTCCGTCGTGTTGCCGAACGAACTCCTGGATTTTCTGGAGCGGATCTCGCAAACCTTTTGAACGAGGCAGCTATTCGTGCGGCACGACACGATCGGAAAATCATCCTCATGGAAGACATTTTGGACTCTATTGAAAAAGTACTGCTTGGTCCGGAACGTAAAAGTCATATTTTATCTAAACAGGAACGCGAAGTGACTGCTTATCACGAAGGAGGTCACGCTCTGGTTGCAAATCAACTTCCTCATGCAGATCCGGTTCATAAAATTTCCATTATTAGCCGCGGTCGAGCAGCAGGTTACACTCTCAAACTTCCCGTTGAAGATAAAAAAATGCATGCACGTGCGGAATTCATTGACGACCTCGCTGTCATGCTCGGAGGGTTCGTAGCAGAACGTGAAGTGTTTGGTGATATCACTACAGGTGCAGGTGACGATTTACGCAAAGCCACACGACTCGCCCGGCAACTTGTAACTCGATACGGGATGAGTTCAAATCTCGGTCCTCGAACATTTGGTGAACGTGAGGAAATGATTTTCCTTGGACGAGAAATTCATGAATCGCGTGACTATTCGGAAAAAATGGCTGAAAAAATTGATGAAGAAATAAATGGATTGATTCAACAGGCTGCAGAAACAGCAAAAAAAATTCTTTTTGAAGAACGGGGACGCCTTGATGCCATTGCCCGGACCCTCTTGAAAAAAGAAACCATCGAACGAGAAGAATTTGAAGCGCTTATGAAGGAGGATTATGCCAACAAAAAAACCTAAATCGATTTATCGTTCTCTCTTTTCGGAAGCATGGACCATAACCCGAAGCCGGCCTTGGCTTTGGGTTTTTGGTATCTTTGCCGCATTCATGACAACCGGTGGATTATTTGAACTTGGATTTCGAAGTTTCAAACGCATCGCAACCGGACGCCATTTCCTTGAACAACTGCTTCAGGGAACCTTGCCTGGATATGACTTTGTCGTGGAGTATATTCATCTGTTCAGTCAACTCGAACCATGGCGACAATCTATTCTTCTTGGTTTTTTTACCTTAGGCATCGTCGCCTTTGTGGGAGCAGCTGTTTTCTCCCAACAAATTCTCTTGCAGGAAGCCAAAGAAAAAACACCTGTTTCCTGGCGGGAACTCTGGCATCATGAACGTGCTCCATTTTGGCGACTTCTTACTCTGAATATATTATCAAAAGGATTGGTTGGTTTTCTTCTTTTTCTTTCTACCCTTCCTCTTGTTCTTATTTCTTTTCAAACAACAGGACAAACTATTTTTTTCTCGTTTAGTGTTCTTCTTCTCTTTTTTCTTTCTATCTTAGGAATCGGAATTCTCCACATCCTGACGGCTATAAATACTGTTCATCACCATACACATCTTTTTCATGCCCTTCACGCAAGTATTCAACAGGTAAAAAAACACTGGATGGCTCTATTGGAATTGGGATTACTCCTTTTCCTTGTTTCTTTTGTATGGACGATAGCAACTTGTTTTCTTCTTGCTGCAGCTGGAATGGGAGTGATTATTCTTCTCCTGATGGCAGTTGTTCTAAATTCACCTACCTTCTATTTCATTATTGTCATAGGAAGTGTTCTTATCCTTACCGTCCTTGGTCTTCTTTCTGGAGGTTTTCTCACCACATTTCATTACGCCATTTGGGTTCAATTTCATGAACATTTGTTGCATGAACCCCTTGTTTCAAAACTTCAACGCGTCTGGTCAAAAAAATAGGAAGATATGGATTCTATTGAAGATCTCATTCGAAAATCAAATACACCTACGAGCCAATCTGTTTCCTCAAATCAGACAACTGTTTCTAAATTTGAAGAAAAAATGCAAACGGTCCGACAGAAAGAAAAAGAAACCGAAGCACAACGTTTGGCTCAACAGATACATGTTCCGTATGTACATCTTAAAGGATTTCCCATAAGTCCTGAGGCACTTGAAATTATCTCTGAGGAAGAGGCTCGTTCCTTTCAAGTAGTTGTTTTTCTTTTTACAGGTATAGAACTTCGTTTAGGAGCAGTTCATCCAAAAGAACAAGCTGTACAAGAACTTCTTTTTCAACTCACAGAACGGCACCATACAAATGGAGTCGTCTATCAGATTTCGGAAGAAAGCTTGCAGATCGGACTAAAAATGTATGCAACACTTCCAAAGGTCAAACCTATTATCAAGGGGGTAAAAATAACAGATGGAGAGTTAGATAAATTTCAATCCGTTATTCAAACCTATACAGATATACAACAAACCATTCAAAAGAGTTCGATCACAGATGCCATGACGGTTGTTCTTGCTGCAGGTCTCAAATTTGGAACAAGTGATATTCATATTGAAGCAGAAGAGGAAAAAACAATTGTTCGATATCGCATTGATGGCGTACTCCAAGAAGTTGCAACTCTTCCTGCAACTGCATGGAAAAAAGTGATTGCCCGCATCAAACTCATCAGCGGTCTCAAAATCAATATCACAGACAAACCGCAGGATGGACGATTCACTATTTTTCTTGCAAGTGGTGACACAGACGTTCGTGTTTCTACGATTCCAACTACATGGGGAGAATCGGTTGTTATGCGTATTTTAAAACCTTCGGCGATCAATGTGGAATTCTCGGATCTGGGATGGCGACCTCTCATGGAAAAAAAGCTCCGTCGAGAAATTGAAAAACCCCATGGCATGATTGTCACAACCGGACCAACCGGATCTGGAAAAACGACGACCATGTATGCCATTCTACGAAAATTAAATTCCATGAATGTCAAAATTATTACCCTTGAAGATCCGATTGAATATAAACTTGAAGGCATCAATCAATCGCAGATTGATCACACAAAAAAATATACCTTTGCAAATGGTCTGCGTTCCATCCTGCGCCAAGATCCGGATATTGTCATGGTCGGGGAAATTCGTGATTTAGAAACAGCAGAAGTTGCCATCAATGCAGCTCTCACCGGGCACCTCCTTCTTTCAACCATTCACACAAACGCCGCTGCGGGTGCTCTGCCTCGATTCATTGCTATGGGTGTAAAACCATTTATCCTTGCTCCAGCTTTAAACGCTATTATTGGTCAACGACTTATTCGTCGGATTCATGATGCATGTAAAGTTGAAGATCATACCATCTCCCCGGAACAATTAGATGAAATAAAAAAACAATTACGAACCATTTCTCTTGCTTCAGGCGAACCTATCCCTGATCTTCAACATCTGACCTTTTACAAAGGAGCTGGATGCGATACGTGTAACCATACCGGATATAAAGGACGTATCGGAATTTACGAACTCATCATCATGGATGAACCGATTCGAAAAGCCCTTTCCGAACATGTTTCCGAGTATGAAGTTCAGCAGCTCGCCTTGCAGCAAGGAATGGTGACTATGGCACAGGATGGTTTTCTTAAAGCCGCAGAAGGTGCCACAACCGTTGAAGAAGTTGTTCGTGCGACAGGAGCAGATGCTGGAGGTTTATGAAATTAAAATAGAGTCTGCAACTCCTGGGAGATACAGACTCTGGGAAACGAAACGTACAGCGGTCAGAAAAGGAACTCTAGCTCTATGATGTTCTTATCTTTGTGCAGACAGACAGTATACTTGTCGTTCTGCTTTTCGAGCAGAATTCGCAGGAGTTTGAGAGCCTTCCGAACAGCTTCGTTGTTCACACGAATGTCGGACAGTTCCTTTATCCTTTCCAGATCTACTAGGTTCTGATCCGACAGGTTAAGATGAGAACCCTTCTTGTTCGGTTCTCGGTCTCCGCGTTGTTTCGGTGTTGGAATAAACTTGATTGGAATCTCGAACTCGAGGGCTTTGGACAGTCTTTTGACCATCTGACCTCCGATTCGATATGTCCCTCGTTCTATAGAAGATATCACCGAAATACTTGTGTTCGCTCGTCTAGCAACCTCCGCTTGACTGAATTTAAGCTCAAGTCGACGTGTGGTTACCAGCTGACCTAAGGGTGTTTCTCGTTCAGTTGTGAACCCTTTACGATCACTTGGTGGAGTGATTAATTCCGACGGGATTTGACACTTCAGTATGGTAGTGAGTTTTTTGAGCAATTTAGGACTCGGATGAAACCGACCTGTCTCAACACCGGAAAGAAGACTTGACGCTATTTCTGCGCGTTCACTGACTTCTCGTTGGGTTAGACGAAGTTCCAACCGTTTCGCAGCTAAAAATCCGCCTAAAGGGTTAGCATTCTCCATCTGTTTTAATCTCCTTTCTGGTCTGAGAACTTCCAGTCTATTGATATCGAGTTCAAGAACTTGAGCGAGCTTGATAATCATCTCGTCATTTTCACTCAAGCGACATTGACCAAACTCAATTTGATTCACAAACTGCCGACTGACGTTGAGTTTCTGGGCAAGATCTTTGATGCTTATAGCAAGTTCTTTGCGACGTGTGCGGACCAGTTGTCCCAACTCACTCTTTGTCTTCTTTTGAGTCGTCCCTGCGAACTTACCTAACACCGAAAGGTCAAGATCCAACACAGTCGCCAATAGCTCTACAAAATCGTAACGAATGGATGGATTCTTGCGGATCTCTAGATGCTTGGCTCGTTGGAGGGTTATCTTCATTTTCTTAGCGAAGACCGAAAGCGAGAGACCAAGTTCTTCACGTCGAGAACGGATGAGTTTCCCCAATTCTGTTGTCGGTTGAGCGACATGTTTAACCGGCATGCGCTTACGCAGTTCCTCTACGTCGCATTGGAGTACTTTTGCAAGTCGATCCAGTTGTTGATTGTTGAGATACTTACGTTTTCCAATCTCAATCATACTAACAAGAGTTTGCGCGAGTCCAGCTTCCTTGGCCAGTAAAACCTGCCCAAGGTCGAGTTCAAGTCGGCGGGCTCTGATGAAACTTCCAAATTCTGATGTGGTTGGCGTCATACCGATGCCAACAGACTGAACTTTGTTCTTCTTACTTGTCATCGGTATTCCTCTATTTTCAATGTACTGTTTTCAAACCTAATGGACTTGAATGACGTTCCCAAGTCACTTAACTTAGGATGTGTCAATATAACATTCTTACTCCCTATGTCAAGAAAAATGAACAATTAGATTGATTGGATCGTGATTGTTCGCGATCCTGATGAATCTGCTTCTGAAAATTGAATTTCATAATCTGATTCTAAATGAACTCCTGAAACTATTTGCGGCCATTCAATAAACAAAACAACATCGTCTCTCCCCATCCAATCTTCTAATCCAAGATTCAAAATATCTTCAGGTTTGCGTAAACGATACGCATCAATATGAATCAGCTCATGAATGGTCTCATGATTCGTTTTATATGATTGCAAAACAGTAAATGTCGGGCTACAAACGAGATTTGTGATCCCTAACGCACGCGCAATTCCTTGAACAAACGTTGTTTTTCCACTTCCAAGATTTCCTTCAAGCGCAATAGTCTCTCCTCCGTGTAATTGAGAGACAAAATCTGCAGCAATTTTTTGTGTTTCCTCAGAAGAGGAAGAAAAATATTTCATATCTCTCACACTAAAGACAAATGAGGGTCTGCAGCAAGTTCAAGAGGATTTACAAACTCGTTACGACAAGCACGTATATATCCAGCTGCAGCAATCATAGCTGCATTATCACCACTATAAGCTAACGGAGAAAACAAAAGGGTTGTTCCTGGACAAGCTCTCAAAATACGTTCTTCTAACACATCACGCAATCGATGATTCGCAGAAACACCTCCTGCAAGAAGAACTCCCTGTGGACGAATTTGTAATGCTGCTCGAACGGTTTTTTCTACTAAAACATCTACGGCCGCTTCTTGAAAAGAGGCACAAACATCGTTGAGTTCCTGTTCATTTTGTATCGGATGTGCTTTCAAATGGACAAAAACAGCAGTTTTTAGTCCGGCAAAACTCAAATCAAAATTATGACTGTCCTTCATAGGTCTTGGAAAGACCATCGCATCTCTGCGTCCATGAATGGCCCGCGCAGCAATCGCCGGACCGCCCGGATAAGAAAGTCCAAGCATTTGTGCAACCTTATCAAACGCCTCACCAACCGCATCATCCCGTGTCATTCCAAGACGTTCATATATTCCATGATTTTTCATTATGATGAGTTCCGTATGGCCTCCGGAAACCAAAAGACAGAGAATGGGAAATAGTTCTTTTTTTTCATCTTGAATAACAACCTTATCTCCAACAGTTAAATCTGGAAGAAACGCGCTGTAAATATGACCTTCCAAATGATTCACAGCAACGAGCTGTTTTTTCCACACTGTACTCAAAATTTTTGCAGTCTCCACCCCGATTCGCAAAGACGGAACAAGACCAGGACCTGCCGTAACCGCGATGACATCCAATCCGCTCCCATCAAAAGGGACGCATGCAGAAACCAAAAGTGGAAATATCATATCCACATGACGTCGAGCCGCCAGTTCAGGAACAACACCCCCATATGGAAGATGATCTTGTATTTGCGAGGCAGTCACATGTGTTTCTAACACAAATCGGCGACCATTCGTTTCAAGAATGGCCACCGATGTTTCATCACAACTTGTTTCGATTCCAAGAATCCGCATAGCCCTTTTAGGCTACGAGCCAAAACGTAAGACGTCAAGCTTTTGGTGTTCCATTATTTTGAAAACCGGAAAAGGCATGCAAAATTTCAAGAGGAACTGTAAACACAACGGTATTGGATTGATCTGAAGAAATGTCATTAATGGAATTCAATGTGCGCAAATGCAAAGCTCCGTTTGAACCGGCCAAGATATTTGCCGCTTGAGCCAAATTTTGAGCCGCAGCCACTTCTCCTTCAGAATTGATAATGACCGCACGACGTTCACGTTCAGCTTCCGCTTGTTTGGCAATCGTTCGCACCATGTCAGGCGGAAGATTGATATCCTTGAGTTCTGTTGCCGTGACTTCAACACCCCAATTTACGGTCGCCTCATCCACAAGTTTTTCAATTTTTTGTGAAATCACCTTTCGCTGACTCAATAATTCATCCAAACTCACTTCCCCAACAATATTGCGCATGGTCGTTTGGGCAAGTTGTTGCACGGCATAATGGACATATTCAACTTCAATCACGGATTTGGCTGCATCAATAATTTTATAGTAAATGACCGCATTAATTTTTGCTGAAACATTATCTTTTGTAATAGCATCCTGGGAAGGAACATCAACGGCTTTCAAACGCAAATCCACTTTTTGCATGGATTGAAACACCGGAATCACAAGTCGCCACCCGGGATCCACCATCTTTGTAAACCGACCCATGGTAAATTTCACTCCTCGTTCGTATTGATTAACCTGCCGAAGACCGGAAAGGAGAATAATAAGAATGAGAAAAAGAAAAGGAAGAAATTGCATAAAAAAATAAAAAATTATTCATGAGTATTAAGCCTCCATCGACGTCCTTCTTTTTTTCGACCCTCCTGTTTTTTTCCTTCGATTCTTCGTTCTTGCGAACCGCGAGTCGGGATTGTTGGAATACGTTCGGTATCTATATGAATTGCTTCTTCCACAAGGGTATGAAGAAGTTTGATGACTTCTCGTGTATTCGTCTCTTGTGTTCGTTCTCGATCAAAAGAAAGAACAAGTTCTCCGGTTCTTTTATTGATTCGATTTTTTAACCGTTCTTTTATCAATTCTTTTTGTTCAGGTGTAAACACATGAGATGTATCAATATTCCAATGTAAAACAGCCTTTGTATCTCGTTTGTTTACATTCTGCCCACCGGATCCAGATGCACGAGCATAGGTGAGTCTATACTCAATTGATGAAATCTGAATTTTTACTTCTCTCTCGGATTCCTCTTTTGAAGATGTTGGATTCCATTCCCTTCCTTCGGAAAATTGTGACATAGAAAAGAAAAATTAAGCAACTCTTCGTTTTGTTTTTCTATTTGGTTTTAATACCTGTTCTTTTTCAAGTGATTGAATGGCGCTATCCGGCAAGTGTTCTCGAAGGCGTATATCAAGTCCTCTTTTATCTATTCGACGCAAATTTTCATATCGTTGAATATCTGATTCTAATTTTTCTCGTTTAGACGTTCCGAAAGGTGTCCACCAACGAATAGCCTTTAATTCAGAACGAGCCTTTTCAATCAAACCATCATATTTTTCAATGGATTGATTCAATTCTTGTGCAATTGCATCTTCTTCTATTTCTTCTTCAGGGATAAAAATAGGCATTTCAGGAATTCCGTGTTTTATATCTACTTGTTCCAACATATCACGAGCAAATTGCTCCTGTCTTGTTTGTTCTTCTTTATAAGGAACAATCTGTCCGAGTTCCTGAATCTTTTTTTCCATCTCGTTCAAATACGTTTTCTCTGCTGATGTTAATGTTTTTTTCTGCTGTTTTTCACGCAAAATAGTCAACACTTGCCAATCCACTGGTTCTTCAAATGATTGTACTGCCCCTATTGGTAGTTCATATTCTCCGTTCTCAGAAAATTGTTCTTGTGCATGCTTAAGAAAAATTGGCTCTTCAACAGAGACAACAGATGATGCTGATGGTACCTCAGGAATAACAACCTCTTCTAATTTTTTGCGTTTAAGCCATCCAACCGTTGATTTCCATACGCCGGAAAGAGAATCACTTATTCTTCCGACCAAAGAACGTTCAGATGACACAACAGAGGGGGTTGGAAATGAAGGAGTCGATTCTATTTCTTCTTCTTCCAAAAAAATCTGACTCACTTTATCCTCAAGTTCTTGTTTTGATTCTTTTTCTTTTTTTGATTTTTCCTCTTCTTTCCACAGAGGAATCTCACGTGCTTGTTCAACCCCCATGAATGGATTTTTCAAAACACCTTCATGTAAATCATTTAAAACAGCTCTTGCGGCTGCGCGCATATCCGGATGACTGTGTGAACCACGAAAATTTTCACCTTTTGCCACTTGAGATAATGTCTCAATCAAAATATCTGGAGACAGGCTTTCAACAGCCATGGTTGAAAAAATACGATAAGACTCAAGGGATCGATTAAATCTTTTTAAAGATTTCCCTTCCGGAGCCTTCATACTTAATTGACGCAACTGTTGTTCAATTTGCCAAATCTTTTGTTCTACTTCTTGGGACGAATGTTGCTGTGTTTCCAATCCTAATCGAAGCATCATGACCTGATCTGCTAATTCATGAGCAAGGGCAATTTTTCGACGAAAAATACGATCTACTTCGGGAATTTCTTTTTCAAAATCCATGTCTTCTACATCCATCGCTGTATCTATCTTTCCAGAAATCATGACTGCATTTACCAATTTATTTGCCATTTCCAATGCAATACGACGGTCATAAGCGGCAATTCGTTTCGTACCATCAATTCGTTTCGTACCATCAGGAAGGTATTTTACACGCATGCGATCAAAACTTTCTTCTCCTGTTTCTTTTATCCAGGCTTGTTCTCGAAATATGACGGCTTGAGCCACTTGATTTGCCCATTCTTTATCTGTCACAATCCGTTCCCCAAGTCGATCCAAAACAAGCGCAATGGCCGCATATGCTTCCTTCTCTTTTTTTTGTTCAGAAGAAAAAGGTTCAATAGATTGCGTTGCAAGTTCGAGAAGATGCTGTAAACCCACATTTGCATCCTGATTTTGTTCAAAAGCATTCCGCAATCCTATGTACGTAGGAGAATGTGTTGCATTTTCAATGGAATCTAAAACACCTTGTTTTTCCTGTTCTGGTGGAAGAATAATCTCTCCCATATTTAATTCGGCACGAATAAGTGCTGCTGATTCCTGTTCTTCTAAATGTGGAAATAATTCTTTTTGTAACCGAGACACTTCTGCTATCGCTTGTTCAAGATTTTGATAAACATGAAACTGATCCTCAACATCTTTTTTTGTCATTCGTTTTTTTTCTGATCCAGCAACCAGTTGTTGCCATTCCGTAAACCATGTCTTGACTGTATTCAACTGAATTTTCACTGCTTCTCTAGCAAACGATCGACCCATTTCTAACAAAACAACTATGGGTTCCTCCTCTTTTTTTAAAGAAGGTTGAACTTCTTTCTGAAAGCGACCCGCATATTCATGCAAAATAGTGTTCAGAATCTCTTTTGGATTTCCATTTCCATGTATTCCGCGTGTTTGCATTTGTGTTTGTTGAAAAATATCTCCTTCATTCATTTTAAGAAAAAGAGCAAATGACAACTCCTCCTCCTGCGAAAAACCAAGATGCACAGCTTCTTTTTTTAAAAGAGAAATAACATCTCGATTATCCCAAGATTCTCGCAGATCCTGCAAAACACGTTCATGTTCAATGCGTGCCTGAATTTTTTCTAAAAGACGTTCGTCAATCGGTTCTCCTTCTGTCACCGCAGACATGGTCTCTATACGAATGACGTGTTTAATATGCGGATCAACAGGTCTTTGTCGTTCGATAATATGAAAGAGTCCATTCACAACGGTTTCTACACGCAAAGCTATTTGCCCTTGTTGAACCTCTTTTCGAAAAACAGCTAAAGGAAAACGAACAGTCTTATCCTCCATAAGACCGTCTTCTAATTCAATATGTGTTCGAATCTCAACCGAATGATTATTGACTCCTGCAATCGTGTATTCCTGAAGTTCTTGACCTAAAAATAAAGGAACTTTAGATCCTGGTTCAAATTCTCTTTTTTTGGTTTCTGGAGCTGGACGTCGAACTCGCTCTCTTGAGCGTGATCTTATTGGTTCTTGTTCAGCCCCCTCTTGTTCCACGCGTGCCTCTGCACCACGGTGGTTTGTCATAAAAAAACAATTTATTAAGTCGATAATAACTTTTCTTCTCTCTTATTTGGCTTGTAATTCAGCCAATTTTTTTCGTTTTTCAATCAAATCAGTCATAAGAAAACTTTCTTGTTTCCGCTGTTCATCTCGACGATACCGATTGAGGTCTGTTAATGTTCGATCTCTTCCTGCTGTTTCTTCTGTTAAACGATGCTCTAATTCTGTTCTCTTGTTTACAAGTTTCTGGGCATCATCAGAATCTGGATTCAAACCACGTACCTTTTCACGAATGTTTTGTATTTCTCTAAACGTGAGACTTGCTGTCTTTGAATGTCTATCACGTTCTCTTTGTATAAAACTCGAATCAATTTGATCAGAATTTCTCTTTTTTTCTCGTAATTTGTCTTCTAATGTTTTTATTTCCATTTTTAATTGATGAATCTTCGGAGCATCTTCTTGTTCAGTTCTTTTCTCTTTGAATTCATTATTTTCAAAAAAAGGACGCTGCAATCGTTCAAGCATGGATTGATCTTTCCGAATCTTTTCTTCTGTTTGACTGATAACCTGTTGTAATATCCTTTTTTCTTTTCTTTGAAAAAAACCTCTTATTCCTTTTATATTTTTTAATTCGCTTTGTTTTTGTTTAAGAAACTCCGTATTCTTTTTTATATTAGCTTCAACAGGAGCTGTTAATTCAACATAATGTTCTTTTATTCGAACTTCTTCTGGTTTTTTTTCTTCTTCTATTACTATTGGTTGTGTTTGACTTTTAGTCTCTCTATTATCCGGCGTTTGTGTTTCAAAAAATCGTTCTCTTGTTCGATCATGTGCCTCTGTTTCAATCTTTTTTATTAAACGACGACCTGAACTTTCTAACGATTGAAATCGCTGTGCAGGCTCTGGATTAAAACCATGACCAACTTCACGCATATTACTTCTATTTTACCTTTTTTTTACGTTCGGTCAAAACCATTTGACATTTTCCTTTCTATTCGATAGGGTTTCCACATTCTCTTTGCTCTTTTTTTATATAAAAACCTTGCAATGAACAGCATATATTATTCCTTTTTTAAGGAAAACTGTTCCTCTTGATGGTTCGAACATACATCTATGTCTGAAGAAACAAACGACATGCAGACCGACACACAGACGGAGGTTCAACCTGTGGATTCTGCTCCAAAAGAACCAGAGGAAATGCAACAACCCGAACAAAAAGCGAATGTGATCGGGATAGAACAATTACGACCTGGAATGACCATTCGTATTCATGAACGCATCAAAGATGTAACTCCAAAAGGAGAAGAACGCGAACGCATTCAAATCTTTCAAGGAATCATCATAGGGCTTCATGGTGGCGGTGTCTCGCGTACGATGAGCATTCGACGCGTTCAAAAAGGATACGGAGCGGAAAAAATTTATCCGCTTCACAGTCCCATTATCGCAAAAATTGAAGTCGTGAAAACCGCAAAAGTTCGCCGTGCCAAACTCGGATTTCTCCGGGATCTCCGTCATCGATTCAAACGAAAATTCAAAGAGACGTGGACAGAAACAACCAAAAAAAAATAAGAGTCAAAAAATCCCGCTCCATGAGCGGGATTTTTTTATTCTTTTTTTAAATAGCTTGTGCATCTCGTTCTGTTAAAAGCGAAGAACCAAGATGAAGACCTGTTAAATCCATTTGAGTGATTTCAAGAATTTCATGATTCCAGAAAGAACCAAAAATCATATACGCAATTGTTTGTGTTGTCATCCAATGAAGTGAACCATCTGTTCCAACAACATAAACCTTTGGATCATGAGCAAGTTTCAGTTTTGTTCCTGGAGCATAAGATAACACTCCTCCCTCAACAAAAGAATCCAATTCTTTTTCCGATATCGTCTCAAGGGTATTCCATGTTCCAAACCAAGATACATATACATTCTCATTTGGAACTGTATATCGTGTTCCATTTGCAACAACATAAACCGTTGAATCGGTTGCAAGTTTTACTGAGCGGGCATCAACCATGACACTGTGTATACCAACAGCAATTGTTGCTTCATAGATAGTATCATCAAAACCACGCCAGTACACATGTGTTTCATCTGCAAGAACAGGGTCTGCACCAAATCCAATCTTCAAAGAAGCACCCGAATGTGCATTTTTATACCAAATATTCCCATACGAATCGACACCAGCCGAAGCATCAACGGATTCATGTGTCACAACAAAGGTTGTGTCCGATGTTTCTTTTGTATTGAAATCATACTTTTTTCCCTTTCCATCCGCAGATGCATAAAAAAGATGACCTTCTGTTAAACGAAATTCTCCAGACACACCAACAGCTCCAAATGTTTTTACCCCAGAAACATCACTCACTCGAAGTACATCATTTGGATCAAGCCACGCCATACGACTTCCAACAATCTGCATGGCATTTTCTGTTTCACGATACCAACTCACATAATCACCTTGAGCAACCGCTTGTTTTCCATCATAAACGTACCACTGATACATTTGAAAGTATTCAATCGTTCCATCTTCTCGAAAATGAGCTCCAACAATATCTTCGTGTGGAGGTGTCCATGTTCCAGGAATTGCCTGCATGTTTACAGGGTCTTTGTTTGTATCATAGACCCACAACTGTTTATATCCGGTTGAAAAAACAAGGCGTGATAAAACAACACCATTATGAACATCTTGAAGTTCATCTCGATACGTCTGCCAATGATCCGGGACGACGCGCATATCATTCACTTTTGGATCATAGACGTAAATGGTTCCTTGAGAATATCCTTCATGATTATTCCAATTAAAAGATGGGTTGAAATAAAACTTCCCATCAGCAACGCGTACATCCATTTCTTCCACCCCATCCATAAAAAAATCTTTTACCGCAATGGTTTCTTTTCCAGTTTCTAAATCAACGGTCACAACATTCCAATGATTCTGATCTAAATCAGATGTATCAACGTACACAAATTCTTTTTCATTTGCGAAATAACGCTGTTCATTTAAAACAACAGCCGGGAGATTTCCAATAAACATACGTGATCCGTCCTTTAGAACATACACGTCGTACCGATCGCATCCAACGGGTTCACAAGAAGAAATAGGTTCCGCAACAAGAACCGTTGAACCTAAAGAAATAGGCCCGACACTCTGTTTATCAAATGAAACTTTTTCTACCTTGTATTGGTTATATTCCCAAACTTCGGTTGCTTGGATTGGTTCCCATTGACCTGAGTCAGCTTTCACAGGGGAAGAAAAAGGATTGATTGCTACAAAAGTAGCAAGCGCAAGGAAAATAATTTTTTTAGACATAAATATATAAAGAAGAACGTGTTATTATACATAAAGAGACAAATTTTGTCAATCTTTTAAAACAAAAATAAGGCAAAAAGCCTTATTTTATGCATTTCTTTTATTTTTCGATCAAAAAAGAGCTTTTAGGTACTTTCCTGTTTCACTTACTTTATTTTTGATCAAATCCTTTGGAGCTCCTTCTGCAACAACATACCCTCCTTTTTCTCCTCCCTCTGGCCCCATATCAATCACCCAATCTGCTGATTTTATCACATCTAGTTGATGTTCAATCACAAGAACGGTATTTCCTTTATCAACAAGGGCATGAAGAACATCTAACAAACGCTTGATATCTTCAAAATGGAGACCAGTGGTTGGTTCATCTAAAATGTACAACGTACGACCTGTAGCTCGACGTGATAGTTCGGTTGCAAGTTTTACACGTTGTGCTTCCCCACCAGAAAGCGTAGTTGCAGATTGTCCAAGTTTTATATATTCCAATCCAACCTGACTGAGCAAAGCCAATTTCTCATGAATAGCTGCCTGATCGCTAAAAAAATGACTGGCTTCTTCCACAGTCATATTGAGCACGTCAGCAATATTTTTTCCTTTATAATGGATTTCAAGTGCTTCAGCATTGTATCGTCGACCATGACATTCCGGACATTCTACATAAATATCCGGCATAAACTGCATGACAATTTCCTGGAAACCATCCCCTGTACATGCCTCGCATCGACCCCCACCTTTCACATTAAAACTAAATGTTCCTGCATCAAAATGTCGCATTTTTGCTTCAGGAACTTCCGCAAATATATCTCGAATTCCTGTAAAAATTCCCGTATATGTTGCCGGATTACTGCGCGGAGTGCGTCCAATCGGCGATTGATCAATCGTAATCACTTTGTCCAAATGTTCCAGCCCAAGAATCGTATCATGCTCTCCTGGAAAAACTTTTGTCTGAGAAAAATGTTTGGAAAGAGCCTGACCTAATACATCAAGAACAAGAGTAGATTTTCCAGAACCAGAAACTCCTGTGACGCAAACAAATGTCCCAAGTGGAATGTGCACGGTTATATTTTTTAAATGGAAAGCACGCGCTCCTACAACAGTCAGTGACCGCCCATCACCTTTTCGAGTTTGTCGTGAAGGAAAAATGTGACGACGTCCAGATAAATATTCTCCTGTTAAAGAATCCGGATGTTCAAGAAGTTCTGTATATGTTCCAGACGCAACAATGCGCCCACCATGTTCTCCTGCCCCAGGACCAATATCAAATAGATAATCTGCTGTACGCATCATGGATTCATCGTGTTCCACCACAATCACACTGTTTCCTCCATCCCGAAGCTGTCGAAGAGTTGCAATCAATTTATCATTGTCTCGTGCATGCAAACCAATCGAGGGTTCGTCTAACACATACACAACCCCAGAAAGTTCACTCCCAATCTGGGAAGCAAGACGAACACGTTGTGCTTCCCCACCAGAAAGCGTGACTGTGCCGCGATCGAGTGTCAAATACCCAAGACCAATATCTGATAAATGACGAAGTCGTTTTAAAACCTCACGCGAAACATGTTCCATAATCATTTGTTCTCCAGACATGCAATCATGTTCTTTTTCCCGTTTTACATCTCCAAAAAGAAACGCGTGAAAAAAATTCGTCAGTTCTCCGATAGAAATTCTGGTAAAATCCGCAATACTTTTTCCACAAACACGCACAGCCAATGCCTCTGGACGAAGTCGAGCCCCGTGACAAATTGGACATGGAAGTGTACGCATACATGTCTCAAGTTCGTGACGAACATATTCTGAATTTGTCTCACGATATTTTTCCTCAAGCTGCCCAAGAATTCCCAAAAAAATAACAGATTGACCATCGATGTCATAAGTTTCTCCTTCTTTTCCATAAAACAAAATCCTCTGTTTTTCTTGAGAAATTTTTTCCACAGGATCTCGAAGAGAAATTTCATATCTTTTAGCAACTTCTTCAAGCAAACGATATAAATGAGATGTATTTCCTCCAATGCGAACCCAAGGACGTATTGCTCCTTCTGCCAAGCTCAATCGCTTATTTGGAATCACAAAATCTGGTTCCAAAATAAGCTTCATTCCAAGACCCGTACAAGCTGGACATGCTCCTTGAGGCGTATTAAAAGAAAAAAGACGCGGTTCCAGTTTCGGCAAGTCTATCTGACATTCAGGACAGTAGATGTGTTGAGAAAAAGAAATTTCCTCTGCTGTATCCGAACGCACAACCGTCAAACATCCATTTCCATATTCCGATGCTTTTTTTATTCCGTCTAAAAAAGAGACACGATTCAAAACGGAGGAACGATGATACTCATCAATAAGCACATCAATAGAGTGTTGCTTTGCTTTTTCTTTATGTATGAGAAGTGCTTCTGAAATATCCATAAGTACCCCATCAAATCGGACAGAAGAAAATCCAGCTTTTTGCATGCTAAGTAATGAATGTTTGTGTTCTCCTTTTTGAAATCGAATCACAGGCGCAAAAAGAAAAAAATCCGTCTCTTGTAAAAGGACAAAAAGTTTTTCTCCTATCTGATCCCCAGTCTGTTCCACAACCGGTTTTTGGCAACGCGGACAATGTGGTCTTCCGGCACGTGCAAATAAAATACGAAGATGATCGTAAATTTCTGTCACGGTTCCAACCGTTGAACGTGGATGATGAGAAGATGTTTTTTGATCAATCGCAATCGTTGGAGATAATCCAATAATTTCATCCACATCTGGTTTATCTTGGAGTTCAAGAAATTGACGAGCATAACTCGACATAGACTCCATATATCGTCGCTGTCCTTCGGCAAAAATCGTATCAAAGGCAAGAGAAGACTTTCCAGAACCGGAAAGACCGGTCATGACGACCAGTTTATTCTTCGGAATATCAACGTCGATATTTTTCAAATTGTGTTCACGCGCTCCGCGGATAGAAATCACGTCTTTGGACACAAAAATTTTTTACTTTGACACACAAGAAATTCCTGTAATCTCATCACCTGTTAATGCACTTATGGCACTTTCCACTACAAAAGAAGCTCCGGCTGTCGCATACATTGTATAATAATCAGATGCCGGGCTATCTACCTTTATATCCTGTTGACACCCTGTTGAGACTCCACATAAATTCTCTTCGCAAATACGTTTGTGAACCGAATAATCAAATGAAAATCCGGGAGCTTCAAACGCATATAATTTTTGTTGACCATCATTATTTTGAACTAAAATCTGATCATAATCTTCACATTTTTTAATATCCGCACATTTATATCCAAGCGCGGCACACTGACCAGTCACTTTAGCATCTGCAAATTCTGTTCGTTCAAAACCCATATCACGGCTAAACTCGCACGTAAGATGATTCCCTGTATTCACCATATCTTGTTTCGGAGACATACTAGCACACACATCAGATCCTGGTTGAACTCCTGTATCAAACGGAGGACCTGTTGTAATTTCCCAGCACCCAATACACGCATAATTTCCTTCCACCTTCAGACAACTTTTATCCATGATCACTCCATTGAACGTTTTATTTGCTCCTGTACCGCATCCAGACCAAATACAACTTGTATCCTTGAGTTCATTTAATTGAGGGTCTTTTTTTACATCGGATTTTTTTCCGCAAGATAATTCGCTTTTTTGATGCAAAGGATCAACCGTGTATCCATTACTCACAAACCATTCACACGGCGTTTGATCTGACACATACACAACTTGACGAATTCTCGGCATCTGCGGAACCTTGAGCTGAAGCAATTGAGGGTTAACCGTAAAAAGAATGACAGCGGCAAACATCAAAAGGATAAGACCTGTTACGGCGTTCTTTATTCGCTCTTTTGCCTTTCCCACATCTCCGCTTCCGGATGCCGCCACATATTGTGCCCCACTGACCATCACCATCACGGTCGCAATAAGCGCTGCTGTACTGAGCAAAAAAAGATACATGGTATTGATGTACCCCCCAAGATCTTTCACCTTTGTCTTTACTTCCCCCTTGACTGGAATACCGATTCCAATCTCAATGTCGCGAAAAGGCGGATAGCAAAATCCATAAGTTCCACCGCCACATGTTTCAATCGCACGATCAGATTTTCGATCCCATTGACCGGTTTTATTCCCTTTTTCATCCTTTTTTTCACACGCACTCTGCACCCAACATTGAAGATTATCTTCCGGATTTGCGGTTGCAGCCAAAAGAATCAATGGGGAAAGAAAAAAAATCAAGGCAAAAATAATGGCAAAAATCCGCCGATAAAAAATCATAATTCAACTCAAGAAGGTGATGTGAGCCGCTCGACTAATGTCCGTAAGACATCAGCTGGAATAGCGCCTTCAATTTTCTGACCGTTCAAAAAAAAGGTTGGGGTTCCATAGACACCGGCCGCAACTCCTGTTTCGTAATCAGCAGAAACTTCGGACGCGGCCAAACCCTGATCGAGACACGCAATAAATTTTCCCATTTCTAATCCAAGACTCTTCGCATACTGAACAAGACGATCGCGCGAAAAATCATCCGTTGTTTGATAAAGTTTATCATGGTATTCCCAAAATTTTCCCTGATGATATGCACACATCGCAGCCTCAGCCACTAATTGGGATTCGGGACGAACATCTGTTAAAGGAAAAACACGATAAATATACTGAATACGATCACCATACTCATAGGCGAGAGAACGTAAGAGGAAGCTCACCTGACGGGAATATGGACAGGTAAAATCTGCAAATTCAACAATCGTCAAAGGAGCATTTTTAGAACCAAGAAATGGATGGTCACCTGTTGCAACTGCAGAAGACGACCCGGAAGAAGATGCTGCAGCTGCCAATCGACTCACGGTCATTTCTTTTGCATAGGAATTTTGCCATTCAGCCATTTCTCCAGATCGAATCAATTGTGCGTAATGTGCCACACGCCATACAAACAAACCAATTGCCACCATCACAACCAATACAGCAAAAGTTGCCAAAGAAAATCCAAAACGACGACGAATAACTGGTGTTTCTATCGATGATTGAAGAGAAGATGACATACAAAAAACCAAGAAGCAAACGTTAAATAGAGTATACCACAAAATCATTGTTTTTGTTGAAAAATGCGAGGAAAAATACCTGAATGTATTGACGATCCGGGAAATGTTTGATAGTCTACACTTGTTATCCTTACGGATTGTCCTTATGTTGGAAACGATTTTCACTCCTCTACAAATTATTCTCGGTATTCTTCTTGGTACGAGCATTCTTCTTCAGGCGCGTGGTGCCGGTCTTGGTGCAACCTTTGGAGGCGAAGGAAATGTTTATCGAACCAAACGCGGAATTGAAAAACGCTTATTTCAAGCATCTATTGTTCTCGCGATCTTCTTTTTTGGTATAGCCCTTGCCAATGCGGTTCTTTAATGAATAGAAGAACTCTCTACAGAAGGGCGTCTTTATCGTCCATTTTGTTTTTCTGTGTCTTTTGGAAACCCTTTTTTTGATCGTATCTCTCGTTTTTTCCGTTTTGTTCGAAATCGTATTTCATCCAAAATGAAAAAAACGCGGACATCCGATTTAACCAAACGTCAAATTCTTCGTTTGACCACACAACATCGCTTCCCGACCTGGAGACAATGGAAATGTCTGCCAAGAGTTTTACATTCAGGCGAACGTCAAATAATTCGCATTTCATTAAGCGGTGGTTTTGTTGTTCTTCTCCTTTTCTTTGGCTGGTACATGATAACGCACCGAACAGAAATAGCTGCTCCTGGCGGTCTCTATACAGAGGGTTTAATTGGAACTCCGCGTCTTGTGAATCCACTTTATGCAAATTCGAGTGATGTAGACCAGGATCTTGCACGTCTTATTTATTCAGGTCTTTTCCGATGGAACCCAGATCATGGTCTTGAACCTGATCTGGCAGATACCTATCAAATGACCGAAGACCAAAAAACGTACACTATTCATATTCGCGATCATGCGACTTGGCATAACGGAACACCAATTCGGGCAGAAGATGTTGTCTTTACGATCCAAGCCATTCAAAATCCAACGTATCGAAGTTCACTCGCATCAACATTTCACGGAGTCACTGTTTCATCTCTCAATGAAAAAACGGTTCAATTTGTTCTCGAAGAACCTTTTGCTCCATTCCTCTCAACATTAACCGTTGGTATTTTACCGGCAGACGTGTGGCGAGATATCCCTCCAAAAAATGCTCCGCTCGCTTCTCTTAATTTGGAACCCATTGGAAGTGGACCATACCGATTTGAAAAATTTACCGTTGATAAAAAAGGGAATATTCGATCATATACTCTCATTCGTAATGAAACATTTTATCGACACCCTCCACTTATTGAACGTTTGACATTCAAATTCTATTCAGATACACAAGCTCTTGTGAACGCTCTGGAAAATCGAAATGTGGAAGGTGCAAGCTTTGTCCCGTGTGATCTTGAAAACAAACTCACGAATAAACAAACGATCCAATTGCTTCGACCAATGACATCCATGACAACGACTCTCTTCTTTAATCAAGAAAACCAACCTCTTCTCAAAGATATCCGCATGCGAAAAGCGTTTGCTCTTTCTCTTGATCGACAAGAAATCATAAACAATGCATTAGACGGTCATGGTCAGCCATTGTATGCCCCTATTCTAGCCGGCATGGTGGGATATGACCCGGATGTGGAAAAACTTTCGCAAGATCTTACGGCAGCTAACACTCTTTTGGACGAAACGGAATTTAAACGAACCACTCCTGATGAGATACGCGCAAAAATCCGTAAAGAAAAAAAAGATGGACAATTACAGGAAGTCCGTGATGAACTTGTTTTCACTCTTTCTGTGGTTGATCAACCAGAATTCATTCGAGCGGCAGAAACAATTATGAAACAGGCTGCTAACGCAGGTATTCGTCTAAACATCCAACCTGTGGCAGCATCCTCTTTTTATGAAACCGTTATAAAACCACGAGCATATCAACTATTGCTCACAGGAACCCAATCCGGTCTTGATTCGGATCCATATCCATTTTGGCATAGCTCACAAATAAAAGATCCTGGACTGAATCTTGCCCTCTATGTGAATCGTGATGTTGATACCTTTTTGGAAGAAGCACGAAAAACAACGGATACAAAAGTGAGAACAGAAAAATACCAGGCGTTCCAAAATCTTCTTGTAAAAGATCTGCCGGCTATTTTTCTTTACCAACCAACCTATACGTATGCAATCTCAACAAAAGTACACAACATAACATTAAAACAAATGTTTGTTCCTGCGGATCGATTTGTGGATATAGAAAATTGGTACGTAAAGACAAAAAAAGTCATGAAATAAAAAAAAGAGCGGATGTGGCGGAATTGGTATACGCGCAGGTCTCAGAAGCCTGTGTCTGCAAAGACTTGAGGGTTCGAGTCCCTCCATCCGCACCAAAAACAATCCAATGCATAAAGCAGGACGGGGACAAAGATGATTACTTCTTTTTTAAATGAATATTCGTCCTTGTCCCAACAGTCCCCGATCTGACTTTAAAAGGATTTCTCCTTTTTTTATGGTTGGAATTGCCGATTCTTCAACTCAAAAAAATAATCTATGTTTGAATTTCCACGAAAAAATAATCCTCCTCGAAACCAATCTCATTCACCCGAACGAAAACCTCTTCCATTTATACCAGATCCGCACCCAACACCAGTCCAAAAATCCGGAAAACGAACAGAACCTAATCGTTTTCATCAATCAACAGGGACAAACCCAATAAAACAAAAAGATCCTCAACAACCAACACCTCACCGCGAACACGATCAAGCGGATCAAACAGAAAAAAAACCTGCATTCCGATCAAGAGATGAGTGGAAAAATCGAACATCTCCCCACATAAAAGATGGGCGTCCAAGCGCTTTTGCGCCAAGAAAAAAATTCCAACCTGTACGTCAAGAAAAAATGGGCGTTGCTCCTCTCCCACAAGTTGGAAAAGATGTTATTCGTATTGTTCCTCTTGGCGGACAAGAAGAAGTTGGACGCAACATGACCGTTTTTGAATATGGTCGCGACATTGTCATTGTTGATATGGGATTACAATGGCCAGAAGAAGACATGCCTGGTATTGACTATATTGTTCCCAATGCAAGTTATCTCAAAGGAAAAGAAAAAAATATTCGTGGAGTTATTTTTACACACGGACACCTTGATCATATTGGAGCAGCTCCCATTCTCTTGAGACAACTTGGCTATCCACCAATTATTGGACGTGATCTTACCCTCGCTCTGGTCAAACGAAAAATGGAAGATTACGAAATGGGTGCAGCTGCAAAATTAAAACCCATTCGCATTCAACATCTTCAGGATACGTTTCGTCTTGGTCAATTTCAAATCAAATTTTTTGAAGTAGAACACTCCATCATGGATGCGGTCGGTATTATTCTTACCACTCCTGCAGGTTCTATTATTCACATGGGAGACTGGACGATTACCAATGAACCGATTGATCCAAGACCCATCACCTACACACATCTCACCGACCTTCCAAAACCAACAACTCTCATGCTCGAAAGCCTTGGTGCCTTGAAAAAAGGCCTGCCGCCTTCTGAACGTGAGGTACACGAAAATTTCAAAAATCTTCTCAAAAATGCTCCTGGACGCATCATTATTGGAACCTTTGCCTCACAGATTCGGCGTATTGGTTACATCCTCGAATATGCAGAGGAACTTGGAAAAAGAGTTGCCCTTGAAGGATACAGCATGAAAACAAACATTGAGATTGCAAAAGAACTTGGATACCTGAAAATGAAGAAAGAAACGCTTATTCCGATTCAAGACGTTCATAAATATCCAGATGAACGAATCGTTATCATTTGCACCGGAGCCCAAGGAGAATCCAATGCGGCTCTTTCTCGTATCGTGACTGACAACCATCGGTTCATCAAATTACAAAAAAATGACACCATTGTCTTTTCCTCTTCAATTATTCCGGGAAACGAACGAAGTATTCAGCGTCTCAAAGACAACCTCTATCGCAAATGTGACAACGTAATTCATACAGACCTCATGGAAATTCATATTGGAGGTCACAGTACTGCCCTTGGAATCGAAGAAGTCTTGCGACAGGTCAAACCAACCTATTTTGTCCCTGTGTATGCCAACCACTACTTCTTAAAAGAGTCAGCAAAAATCGCTTTACGCATGAATTTCTCCCAAAAAAATATTTTTGTTTTAGATAACGGAAATGTTCTCGAGATTGGAAAAGAAAAAGCAGGTATTCTCCCAAAAAAAGCAGATACGAGTTATGTATTTGTTGATGGCCTCGGGGTTGGAGATGTTTCTCAAATTGTGTTGCGTGATCGAAAAGTTCTCGCTGACGATGGAATGGTGGTGGTGATTGTTCAAGTGGATCGTCGTACAGGTTCTCTGGTCGGATCTCCTGATATTGTGAGCCGTGGTTTTATCTTCATGAAAGAACATAAGGATTTGATTGAGGCAACACGCAAAAAAGTGAGAACCCTCATGGCAGACCATGATCCAAGATCTCAAGCAGATACCGACTATATCAAAGACACGATCCGCAACGAATTGGGAACATTTTTGTTCAAACAGACAGAACGTCGACCCATGATTCTTCCGGTCGTCATTGAAGTGTAAAAATTGAAAAAACATAAAAAGGGTTCAGAAGACCCTTTTTATGTTAAAAAAATATGGACGAACTATAAGGATCCCGCTATGATGTCTTTGTTATGAAACGAACTCTTACTGGTCTTCAGCCAACAGGATTTCTCCATATTGGCAACTACTTTGGAGCCATTGAACCCATGGTCAACACACAAGGAGAAGGAGAACGATTTCTTTTTATTGTGGATTATCACGCCATCACGGTTCCCCAGGATCCGGAAAAACTTCGAAAAAATATTCTCTTTGCAGCAGCCACCTATCTTGCTGCAGGTATTGATCCAAATCAAACGATTATCTTTCAACAATCTCGTATTTCCGAACACACAGAACTTGGATGGATTCTCCATTGTCATGCTTCCATGGGAGAACTGTCACGCATGACACAATTCAAGGACAAATCAAAAGACAAAGGAGAACACGTCTCTGTCGGACTTTTTACCTATCCGCTTCTTATGGTGGCGGATATTCTCCTGTATGACATCAATGCCGTCCCAGTTGGAGAAGATCAAAAACAACATGTAGAATTAACTCGTGATATTGCCGAACGATTCAATCGTCTATACGGAGAGACATTCGTGCTTCCAGAACCGCAGATTCGTTCTTTTGGAGCACGCATTATGGGATTAGACGATCCCATGAAAAAAATGTCAAAATCCGCTTCCAGTCCAAAAAATTACATTTCTCTGCTTGATAAAGAAGACGTTATACGCAAAAAGATCATGAGTGCAGTCACGGATACAGGATCCTCTATCGAATACGAATTATCCCGCCCGGGACTCGCAAACCTTATGACAATTTTTTCTCTGATCACCAAAAAAAGTTTTGATCAGATCAAGATTGATTATGCCGGATCCGGATACGGAGATTTTAAACGCGACCTTGCCGAAGTTCTGGTCCTCTTTTTAAAACCCATTCAGGCAAACATTCACACCTATCTTGAACAGGAAGATGAACTCAAAAAAATTCTGGACATCGGAGCCGAACACGCCAAAGAAATTGCCGAACAAAAAATGCAAATCGTTCGAGAACGGATTGGAGTAAAATTGTAAAAACTATGCAACCATACCGAAAAGAACAAGCAGTAGTCAGATTTAGCCAGGAACACAACGAATGGAAAGAAAAAGAATCTTTTCTGGATTGCAAGTCATTCAAACAGAAGAGGGATATCTTCATGACGTCACGGATGAAGAAATAAAAAAATACCCATCTCTCAATGAAATTTTCTATCGAAAACAAATTGAAAAAATTTTTCGTGAAGCAAGGAGAAAATCTCTCTGGTCATTACTTGAGGGACTTTTTGAAGAATCTCCTTCGTTAAAAAGTGCGTTCACTATTTCTGTTGAACAAAACATTGTCATTACTCCAGAAGTTCTTGATTCCCATTTACGAAATGCTGGATACGACGATGAAGCAGAGGCTCTAAAAGACGACCCTTCTTTTGGTAGCGACGTCATACGACTTTTCTATGAATCACAAGGATATACTTTTCCTGAAGGAACCTTCGTCCATTCCTCAGAATTGGGATCTCTTAAAGAAAAACAGAAAGAACAAGAAAAACGAGAAGAACAATACTTTAAACAACTTGCCAATCGTCTTTCAAAAAAAGTTATTCAAGATTTAGAAGAAAGAAAATTTCTTGCTGAAATAAATGAAGAATTTCAGGAAACACTCTATCTTGAACAACGAATTGAACAGGAATACGAACGAGCTGCTGCTGAACAAAATCTTCACGAAGATATGGTTGGTCTCATGAGTTTTGAACTAAGTGCTAACAGCACTTATCTCGTCCATTTTAAAAACAAACAACAACCGGCTATCTATAAACCAAAAAGTGAAGAGGATCAACATCTGCGTCATTCCATTCCTGGAGGAACTTATTATCTGCGTGAATGGCTTGTTGCTCAAATTGACCGCGTATTTGGGTTTCATCTAGTTCCTGCTACTGTTCTCAGATATGGACCACGTGGAATCGGCTCTGTTCAAGAATGGAAAAAAGCAAAAACAGCTTATGAACCTTCTCTCACACCTCCCACCTTGGATGAAATAGTAAGAATTGCTTTTTTAGATATCCTTATTTTCAATTCTGACAGACACAGAAAAAACTATTTAGTAACCTCAGAGGGAAAAATATGGGCTATTGATAATGGACTCACTTTTCCTGAGAATCCTTATGAAATATTCAGAAGTGATCCAACTGATCAAGCGATAGGACATAAAATAGACTCACACTTATTCTATAAAAATATTGATCATTTTTTTCTAAACGAAAAAGTTCGCTTTATGTTAATGGAATGTTTTGATGCAGTATTTGGCGAAGAAGAAAGTGAACAACTCTTTTCTTTATTTCTCAAACGACTACATATACTTCGTTCATCCTCCAAATTACCGGATCCTGAAAAAACTGTTTGCTTTTCACACGATTCAATATATGAATCATCAAATTAACATTCAACAAACCATAAAACAAATCTATCAAGAAGCAGAACAAAAAATAAAAAATCTGCAGATGATTTACGATGTAAAAAACCAAACAACAGACGCTATTATCCAATGGGTCGACCTTGTTTTTTTTGATGCAGATAAATCACAATTTATCCAACAAGGTCGCATTATTTTAGAACAAGGAAAAATTCGTTTAGAAGGAGAAAAAAATCTTTTAGAAACTTTACAAAAAGGCATATCAGACAGAACAGGAAAACTCATTCTTCCTTCAGAAGGATTATTGTTTTTAGAAACAGCTGTTTCTGCTTTCCAAAATCCATATCTGCAAGCAACTTCGATCCAACAAGGATCTGAACTCACAGAATTTATTTCACCTCAGTGGACAGAAATCGAATAAAAACACAAAAACCGCCCGACTGGGCGATTTTTGGACACAGGACTGTCTGTAAGCCGAATTTTGTCTGCTCCGTACAGAATATACGAAGGAGACGGCCATCTCTCTTGGACTTCCATTACTGAAAGCCTCTAGCGAGCTACCAAATTTGCTCTTGCACTAAAGAGGGTTTGCCGCAACACCATGTCACCATGGCGCGACGCACGTAGCTTATTCTTTTTCCTGTCTTGAAAAAGTCATAAACCTCGCACGACTTTTCACCTTTAACTGCCATTCCTCGTAAAAGGGACAGGCAGCGAGTATTGTCTCTGTGGCGTCCATTCACCGGCTTTCACCGGATTCCAGACATTTCCAAACGGAAATACTTTCCCTGGGCTTCCAGACCTGATGAGCAGCAGAGATCTCTCAACGCTTCTCACAGTTCCATTATACCCGGTCGCTGTTAGCGACTCTTTTTTTCTGTATATCTTACGACATCCAGAGTGTTCGGACTTTCCTCCCCATTTTTTTCTTGAAAGAAAAAGAAAGGGCGGCCGTCCAACAGCCCGTGCGGGCAGGAGAATACCATAAGAAACACGCAATTGTCAAAACACCTTTGCCCGCGTAAAATAAAGCCGTATTCTTTTGTATGAAACGTGCTGAACTCATTATCGCCACTTCACTGGTTCCTCTTGATTTTCTTGCAATTCTCCTTGCGGGATTTGCTGCCTATTCCCTGCGTTTTCATCCATTTTTTATAGACATCCGACCTGTTATTTTTTCGTTTGCCCCTGAACGTTATGCAGCTGTTCTCGTTCCTGTGTCGATCCTTTGGATTGCGGTTTTTGCCTTTGCTGGACTGTACACCATAGGCCAACAACATTTGGGAAAAGAAATCCTTCGTATATTCCTCGCATCTGCAGCCAGTATGGCACTCGTATTCTCTTTATTATTTTTTTCACGCTCTTTTTTTGAATCTCGGTTCATTGTTCTTGCCGGATGGATATTTGGCATTTTATTTATCAGTATGGAACGTGTATCCATTCGCTGGCTTCAACGAACACTTCTTGCATTTGGAATAGGAGAACACCGGATCGTCATTATTGGAAAAAATAAAACAAGCGAAACCCTTGCCGAGACGTTTCGAACAAATCCACGCATGGGACATCGTGTTGTTGCCAGATTTGATACATTCGATGAAAAAATAAAGGAACAAATTCTTTCTCTCAAACACCAACATATCGTTGATGAAATTCTTCTCACGGATTCTAATCTGTCCCGTGATATTGTTCTTGATCTCCTTGCATTAACCGATACCGAACATCTTGGGTTTAAATATACAGCAGATTTATTTGCGACCGCGATTGGACGTACAGATATTTCTACCTACAGTGGCATTCCCGTTCTTAAAGTGAAAAAAACTCCTTTGGAAGGATGGGGAGCGATCTATAAAAGAGGGTTCGATATTGTAGGTGCTTCTTTTCTTCTTCTTCTTTCAAGTCCTATTCTTCTTATCACAAGTGTCGTGATTTTTTGTGAATCTGGACGTCCTATTTTATTTCAAAATACACGAGTTGGAGAACGTGGACGTCTTTTTCAGACGCTGAAATTTCGATCCATGAAACAAGCATTCAGTATTGGGGAACAAAAAGGATTTGGGGATCAAAAACACGCCCTTGCTCTTGAAGCAGAACTCATTCGTACCTCCAGTAAAAAACAGGGGCCGGTTTATAAAATTATGAACGACCCGCGCATCACGCGGATTGGCACCTTTCTGCGAAAATACAGCATTGATGAACTTCCTCAACTTTTTAATGTTCTTTTTGGAACCATGAGTTTAGTTGGACCAAGACCCCACCAACCACGCGAAGTGGCAAAATATGCAGATCATCAACGAAAAGTTCATCTTGTGAGACCTGGAATTACCGGTCTTGCCCAAATTAGCGGACGTTCTGATCTTGACTTCCAAGAAGAGGTTCGGCTAGATACCTATTATATTGAACACTGGGGTCCGTGGCTTGATTTTGTCATTCTCCTCAAGACCCCTTTGGTTGTTCTCTTTCGTAAAGGTGCTTACTAACTATTCACATGAAGGTTGCACTTGTTCACGATTATCTTGTTCAAAACGGCGGAGCGGAAAAAGTCCTTCAGGTCATGCAAGACATCTGGCCGGAAGCACCAACGTTCACGCTGTTTTATGATCCAAAATCTCTGCCTGTATTTCAAGGGCGAGACATTCGCACATCGTTTCTTCAACACCTCCCGCTCATTCGGAAAAAATATCCGTGGTATATCGGACTCATGCCCGCCGCAACAGAAAGTCATGATCTCACAAATTTTGATGTTGTGATCTCAAGTTCGAGCGCATTTAGTAAAGGGATCATTACTCGACCAGACACCATCCATTTTTGTTACTGTCACACTCCAACACGTTACCTTTGGTCTGATACGCATAGCTATGTTCAAGAACTTCGCCTTCCTTCACTCATAAAATTAGCCCTTCCTCCTGTTCTCTCCCGTCTACGTCTTTGGGATCGTGCCGCAGCAGAACGCGTCGACTACTTTATTGCAAACTCATCAACGGTCCAAAAACGCATTACCAAATATTATCAACGAGACAGTCAAATTATTTATCCACCTGTTGATATACACAAATTTCATATCAATCGCGAACCAAAAACATTTTTTCTTGTTGGAGGCCGTCTTGTTGCTTATAAACGTTATGATCTTGTTATTGAGGCATTCAATCACACAGGTCTTCCACTCAAGGTATTTGGAACAGGACCTATTGAACGTGAATTAAAACGACATGCCAAATCAAATATTGTTTTTTTAGGACGTGTTTCTGATGAAAAACGCCTGGATCTTTTCACACATTGCAAAGCATTTCTCCATCCACATGAGGAAGATTTTGGCTTAACGGCCGTGGAAGCCATGGCATGTGGACGACCTGTTATCGCGTATCGACGCGGAGGAGCAACGGAAACAATTATTGATCAGGTCACGGGAGAATTTTTTGATGAACAAAGTTGGGAAGAACTCGCCACACATCTCATTCAGTTTGATGAATCACGTTTTGATCCTGATCGTATTCGAGCACACACAGAACAATTCCGTACAGAAAAATTTCAACATGCACTCAAAGAAATGGTTGAACAAGTTTGGCAAGCCAAAAATTTTGTTTGCTAAAATCAGATCCATCTGCACACGACATGCATACATTTTGTGTGCTACAATAGCTCTATCCATTCGCATATCTCTACCCCCGCTTCTTGTATGGAGGGGACACAAAAAAAATCAAAAAAAATCTCTTCGCCAAAAACATCGAAGAGAAAAAAAATCTCTTCTGCTTCTAAAAAAATGCAGCCTGTTTTAGATAGAAAGACACAAAAAAAAATAGAACAGATCAAAAAACAACCTTCGATTCGAGTCACTGCTCTTCCTTCGCTTTCTCCATTTGTTGTTCACTTAACCCCGGCAGAAATTCCTTCTCTTTTTGAAGAAAATCATTCCGCATTGATCCATCTTGATTTTCTCGTGACAGAAACAAACACAGCACATACAAAAATATCGCAACCGGATGAAGTACTCCGTTTGCGACCGGAAGAAATCCGCCAACAACTCGAAGAACAAGATTTTACTCCGTCGACTCTTACGCAAGTTAAAGTAAGACCATCCTCTCTTCCGACCCTTGAGACGATTCGCGAAGCGCTTCGCCTTTTTCGATATCGGCAGCCAACGAAAAATATTCCTCAAATTTCCGCTTCTGATTCATTCCCTATTCTCCTTGATCTTCCAGAATCTGAAGGAGATCCGGATGAATCTGAAATTGTCACTTGGGATGAACTCACGTTCGCTACTCATTCGTATTCTGTTCCTGAAAAAAAACCAACCACTCCGCCATGGAAAGAACATTTTTTCTCCCTTTTTTCAAAAAACATTCGCATGCCTGTTCTTGGTCTCGAACTTCCGATCGGATGGCATCGGGCATTGGCAGTATTTGTTCTTTTTTCCTTCACATTTGTCCTTCCCCTTCATGCCATGGAAACGTGGCAGGAGTTACGAGATGCACGCAAACATATTGAACAATCCAGCGAAGGAGCGCTTACCCATTTAAAAACAGCCGCAGCAACCATCTGGTCTGGAAACCCCGCAGAAGCAACTCCTTCTTTTTCTCAAGCAAAAGAACAATTTCAGTCTGCCCGCGAAACATTGGAAACCATTCATGGAGCTACGTCATTTCTCTTATCTGTTCTTCCACAAACAAAAAACGATTATCGTGCAGCCGAACGTTTACTTACTGCCGGAGACCTTCTTTCCCGAGCAGGAGAACGAATGACAGAAGGCTTGTCATCTTTGGATAAAACAGCAGAAGTTCCTACTTCAAAACTCAAAATTCTTTCTACCTATCTTTCTTCAGCTCTTCCAGATTTGACACAAGCAGAACAAGAAATTCTTGCCGTTGACACTAAAGAGATTCCAGAAGCATATCGAGAATCTCTTACAAAACTCCAGTCTCTTCTCCCGTCATTTGTCGGTTCTATTCAAGAAATCAATGATTTTTCAGATACTCTTGCCGCATTTCTTGGAGCCGAAGGAAAAAAACGCTATCTGTTTATTTTTCAAAACAATACCGAATTGCGACCAACAGGTGGTTTTATGGGAAGTTTCGCTTTGCTTGATATTGATCGTGGAACGGTTCAAAATCTGGAAGTGCCCAAAGGAGGAACCTATGACCTCCAAGGATCTCTGCGCGAGTCTTTTATTGCTCCAAAACCACTACAACTTTTGAATGCACGCTGGGAATTCCAGGATGCGAACTGGTTTGCAGACTTTCCCACATCTGCACGGCAAATGCTCCAATTTTATTCTGATGCCGGAGGTCCATCTGTTGACGGAGTTGTTGCAGTCAATGCGACGTTTGTCGCTTCCCTCCTTGATGTTCTTGGCCATCTTGAAATGCCAAAATATGAACGTACAATGACCGCAGAAAATTTTCTTTTTGAAACGCAAAAAATCGTTGAACAAGAATATCCAACCTATCAATCTGACTCTTCTGAACGAACAGAGAATGCTCCAAAGGCATTTATTGGAGATATGGCCGCAACCTTACTTGAACGTGTAAAAAATCTTCACAAAGATGATTTTCTTCGCCTATTAGATCGAGCTTATGCCGGTCTGCAAGAAAAAGATGTACAACTTTTTTTTACGGACGAATCTCTCCAAAAAACCGTTCACTCTCTTGGATGGAGTGGGGAGGTAAAAAACACAAAAGGAGATTATCTTCTTGTGGTCGACACAAATCTTGGCGGAGGAAAAACAGATGGAGTGATTGATGAAGATATAAACCTTCAAATCAATGTCAAACCAGACGGTCATATCGTGAACACAGTCACAATTTCACGTACACATCATGGAATTCAAAGCGCTTTATTTACCGGAGTAAACAACGTTGATTATCTCCGCATCTATGTTCCGCGTGGCAGTCGTCTTCTTCAAGCAAATGGGTTTTCCATTCCGGATTCCTCTCTTTTTGAATCTCCTGACCCAGAATGGTCCAAAGATCCTGATCTTGTTTTTTCAGAACAAACCGAAACAACGGATACAAAAAACAAAACGATTGTTGGAGAAGAATTTGGAAAAACCTATTTTGGCAACTGGATCCAGACCAAACCTGGGACAACTTCTACGGCAACATTCACCTATGAACTTCCATTCTCTTTAAATCTATCTGGAAATTATGAATCTCTCATTGAAAAAGTCAAAAAAGGACTCGGTCTCCAAACTTTGAAATCGTATCAACTCACCATTCAAAAACAATCCGGAGTTGCAAAACGTACGACCGAACTCGAACTCAATCTTCCAGATGAATGGAAGATAGTCTGGCGTTCCTCGGAAACAGATCATCCGTCATTTTCTAATACAACAGATGCATCCTATAGTGTCTTATTCGAACCAACTTCTTTATGACGAAAGGATCCGATCCTCGGCACAAACCAAGATCAAAACGAGAACTTGAAGAAGGATTGCGCCGCATTTATGCGGATAAAGACGGACAATTACCTAATCTCACCTCTCTTGAATCTGTTCGTTCTTCACATTTCACTCGTTTCCTTTGGAAAACGATTCTTCTTTTATTTGTGGTCGCAGGAATTGGTTGGGGAGCATTCTTTCTTTGGCGCCCATTCTCGATACGGGGTTCCCACCCTCTTGCCATTTCCATTGAAGGGCCAACAGATGTGACTGTCGGGGAAGAAACAACGTATCATCTTCGATACAAAAATACTTCTACGGTTCCGATTGCAGACCTCGAAATTCAAATCAATCTTCCAAAAGGATTTATATTAGGTACAACTCAGCCTCCTTCAACAGAAAAAGATATTTGGACTGTTGGATCCCTTCTCCCTGATTCTGACGGAGTGATTGATCTCACCGGAATATTCCGATCTGCTGTCCCAAGCACAGAAAAAATTCAGACATTCCTCACGTATCGTCCTGCAAATTTCAGTTCAGATTTTCGAGACGTGAGTGGTCTTTCTATTGCTGTCACAAACAGTCTTCTCAAAACCTCCATCACTGGCCCAGAAAAAACAGGACCGGGCGATGAAAATATTTTTCAAATCACGGTTCAAAATATCTCAACGGAATCAATAGACCATATACAAATTCGTTCTCTTTTTCCTGAATCATTCACTCTTTCAAAAAGCGAACCAGCTGCGGAAACAGAAGGGGTGGCTCAATGGAATATTCCTTTTATCGAAGCAAATGGAACATACCTTTTAACACTCACAGGAGCATTCACAGCTGCGGGAAGTGGAACCCTTCCCATAAAAATTTCTACCGGATTACTTGATGACCAAAATATCTTTTTATTGCAATCTGAATCTCAAACAAACATAGATCTTTTGGATGCTGAGCTCGCCATACACCTCATTGTAAACGGATCAGAAAAAAATCAAACGACAAATCTTGGAGATCGTTTACGTATTTCTATTGATTACAGTAATCAAGGACGGGAAACTATTGAAGGAGTTCTTTTGACTCTCACCCTTGGAACACCTGACCGTTCCCTTCCTATTGATTGGACAAAAGCAGATCTTGCCGGAGCTAAACGCAATGGAAATCAACTTGTCTGGGATGAAAAAACTCTTCCTGTATTCTCATCCATCGCCCCTGATACATCTGGTATTATTGATCTTGTTCTTCCTATTCTTTCCGCAATCAATCCAACAACCGTTTCAGATTTATTCAATGTGGAACTTGCCACAAGCATGAAAAAAATCGGAACCGTTGAACACGAACGAACCGTTAAAACACAACCAATTGAAATTCGTTTAAATTCTGATGCGACATTTTCCGCTGTTGCTCGTTATTTTGATACAGACGGAAATCCTGTGGGTTCTGGTCCTCTTCCTCCAAAAACAGGAGAAACAACCATTTATCGTATTTTCTGGAATGTCACAAATACGTTGCATGATTTAAAATCTCTTTCTCTTGAAACAACTTTACCATCCGATATTGCATGGACAGGAAAAAATTTAACATCAGATGGAACTATTCATTTTGATGAAACAACCCGCATGATTTCTTGGACTATTCCTTCTCTTTCAATAAGTACATCAAATCCTCAAGCATGGTTTGAAGTAGCAGTCACTCCAGAAAACGAAGATATTGGTTCTTTTTTAAAACTCACAAACACAACCTCATTTGAAGCAATAGACACAATAACCGAATATATTATTCATGGATCTGTTGATATTCTCGATACGGAACTTCCAAAAGATGAACTCGCATCAGGTAAAGGAATTGTGGAGGAATAGAAAATTTTTCTGGTGCGCCCAAGACGATTTGAACGTCTGACCTCTTCCTTCGGAGGGAAGCGCTCTATCCAGCTGAGCTATGGGCGCTTGTTGGAGATCTTCACAAAACTCGTGATCTGTCGACTTGCGGGGCCCCTGCTACATCCTGAACGTCCGTATTTAGGACGTTTCGAATGATGGCTTTCCCCAGGCACCGACATCTCATCAAGTTTTGCAGAAGATCTCATCTAAAATTCTGAACTACACGACAAAATTTTAGGCTTCAAATGTTCAAAAGTCAAAGTATCCTTCAAGTATTGACACTTTTGTCAAAATATGATAACATTATTTCTTCCCTAAAAAGGAAGAATTTTGTCCTATAACAAGTTAAAAACAAAGAAGGAGAGAAGGATGAAAAACATCCACGTTTTTGCATTTTTAACCGTTCTGTTTGTTACTGTTCACGCCGGAAACACTTTGGCTCAGACACCCTCGGTCGATGACGAGCCTAAACTCCGGGTTGTCCGGATCAGCTCGATCATTTACTTCGAGGCCGGGAAAGCCTCGCTCACAACATCAGGGGCAAACACGCTCCTTAACGATGTTGCACCCATTCTCCGGGAATACCCGGAGATGAAAACGCTTGTGAGAGGAAGTGCCTCCGCGGACGGAGGAGACATCATAAACCTCAATTTGAGCGGCCAGAGAGCCGCAACAGTTGCGAGGTTTCTTGAAAACCATGGAATCCCCGCCACACAGCTGGAAGTTGTGGGAACCGGCGAAAATAACGCCGGTTTAGGGCCTGAATATCGTACCGTCAAGTTCTATATTGACGGTGGATATTACATTACCCAAAATGGAGCACAACCACCCGCGTGTGAGGATCCGGGGGCTCGAAATGGACCGTTCTGTGTCGTACACATAACAAAAGAGGGAGATGTCACCGTGAATAAAAATAAAACGGTAAACATCTACCCGACACGGAATGGATCCGACCACGGAGACGGTTCAGGTCATCTGACCGGTTCAGCCGGAGAAGATGAAGCATCATCGGATCAGCCCGGTGGTGATCAACCGTCGTCCTCAGGATCGAACAGT